>FZPS01000171.1_pt17 | contig 26218 bp, 19 predicted proteins | sample 1817821 | NCBI WGS metagenome assembly FZPS01 (sample SAMEA104158645, study PRJEB21678) | metagenome | place: Germany | collected 2015-04-21 | reverse complement strand
GAGAAACATTAAGAGCAAGAAAGGTTAGAAATCAAGTAAAAGAAGTAAAAGTTAAACTAATAGTCTATAATATAAACAAAAAAGTAATACAATTATTATGGATTAAATTAAGGATTTCTACAGAGCCCACAAATCATACACTTATATCCATATTTTTCTTTAATAGCATTAGATAGTAGAGAAGGTCTTTGTATTAGCTTAATGACAGTCTCTTTGAACTCAGGAGTATTTCTATATTTCAAGTCTAACTTTTGTATTACTTCATCGTAATCCAGGGTTTGTCCTTCTTTAAATTCTTCAGAGAAGATACCAGGATCATATGCATAAGTGGTTGTAGGTTCGTTTATCCAATTAAGCACTTTTTCTTCATCTTCAGGCTCAATTACAGCAAAAGTTTGGACTGCATCGTAATTTTTTGAAGTAACTTTTATATCGTTTATATCGAAAGGCTCCACAGATCTCACGTTTTTCCCGTTTATTATATATCTCCAGTGCTTACCCCAGATTTTGTCGCTTAGATTATTTACATCTTCTTCACAAGAAATATAATTCATTATCCATCTTATTGGCTTTTGTCCAGGCAACAACGTGCTTTTGGTTTGAGCTATTAATATTATATCGCCTGGTTTGACATAATGTGGCTTCCCATCTGTAGCATGCTTTGCGTTACTGAGAACTCCTTCCATAGTTTTAGCTGAGTTTTTGAAAAGTAGCATATAATACGAGGAAACTTACTAAATTAATAAGTCTTTTGGTTTTTTTAGAGAGAATTATAATAATGATATTATAGTTAGAGATTAAAGGATCAACAAAGAGAGTTGATTAATAGAAAGGTTATTTTATAATAAATTCATCAACTATATTCAGTTTATAAACTTTTATTTCCGCAAGTTAGTTCAATTTCCAATAGAATATTAAATTTCGTGAACCATTATTCCTGTAAAAAGTCTAGAATAGATACCATTAACCAATAAAATAATTCTTAAAACTTCCACTCATAACTAAATCAAAAAATTTATTAACTCTCTCGCTAACTATCTCCTATAATGAATACTGTGTGGTTCCCACTCCTCAACGACCCCAAATTTCTCAAAGAACTCTCAACACAGGGTCACTCTAAAGAAAGAAACTTTCCCAAATATAAAACCAGGCACAAACTAAAACTGCAAGGTCGCACTCCAAATTACCTTTCAATTGATTTTTTACTCCTTACAGTCTAAGAGCTAAGGGACAAAAACTATTTTGTAATAAGGACTGGAAAAGGTAATTTTGTCATTTTTGATGAAAACCGGTTTGAAAAACCCTATTTAGATCTGGACTTATCCAGGGCAGAAGAACTGGATTATGAAATCCCGGAGAATTTCGGACATCTGGAAGATGCCTTTAAGGAAAATCTGATTGAGAATTCTTCTATAGAGCATTTATGGTTTTTAGGGGTCTTTAAGCAAATAATAGGCAGATAAGTTCGGAAAACGAGTATTATATCGGTCCGAGAGGAGGTAAAAGATCTGCTTTTGACGTCTATTTCAAGGATAAAAGGACACAGGAAATCATTAAGATTTTCAGGTATGAAGGGATGGAAGACCTGGACTACTCGATATTTACGGAAAATTGTATTTATTTCTTTGAAGGGAAGAATTTTCCAGACGGGAGAGGCGGCCTGGATCTCGGCTGGCAAAAAGTTATTTTTCCGGCAAGCAGGTTCAGAAAATATTCAAACAAAAGATTGATTCCCGGATATTTCTTGAAACTGGGGACAGTGATTTATTTTGCCGTATTCCCTGATATTCAGTTCTATAACGGAGGGGTCATTCTTAATGATGAAAAGCAGTTCACTCCGCAGCACATTTTTAAAATAGATTTAAAGAAGTATTGACGTTTATTATTTGATCCTTTTTGCTTACACGGGATGAGTGGATCAAACTTATAGAAAGTTTCATTTTGTCTAACAGCTAACACTCGGATAAGCTTAAGTGTGACGTAAAAACTTTAACCCGGGGGAAGTTGAAGGTATACGCCCATTGCTTAAAAAATATATTTCTCCAGAATTTCACTTTTCAAGAACTTCCCAGTGGCTGCCTTTAGCTTGGACTAGATAAATTATATAGTAGGTGTATACTTCTCTTAAGCAAAGAAAATCTAAGATTACATCAAGATCGCTTTCACCTGTTTGTTCCCCTCTTACATATGACCCGAAAACTCCGAGATAGCTCACGCTGTACTTTTCTCTAATCTCCGGCAGATGTTGCCTGAGTATTCTTATGAAATGGTCAACATCTTTAAGTTGTTGGGAAGGCATTTCTATTCTTCTTATGTTTCATTCTTTATTTACTAGATAAAAATGGCTACTTTATTATGATTAATTGACTTCATGTTATCTGGCTTTTCTGCTGTCCAGCCTTTTATACAAAATATGCATTCTAACTAAAAAGAGTAATAGCTGCATGAAAGTATCGGAAGGGAATTCGAATGAAAATTATGCAACGATTTCGTCAAAGCTTAACTCTCAAGCCGCTAAAGGATGCAAGAGCAGTTTAGATTCATGGAACTTTTTCATAACTATGTCAATTTTTCTTGAAACCTTGGGAGTGTAGTATGCTTCTCCACAGTTCTCACAGATATAGGCAGAACTCTCAGAATTCTGAAACACGGGTTCTTTTAGGAGACTACCTGATCAATAACCAATACAGCAAATTGTGTATCATTATAAATCTCTACTACCATAATATAATTTAAAATAATTAAATTAATTGCTATGCAGCTATCTATTTTTTCCAGACGCTAAATATTTAAATAGCTGGTCAGGTTTTTATGTAGATGGCATGAATATAAGCGGGTTACAGATACCTATATCTAATTCTATGTCTGAATTATAGGTGTAAACTCTTAAACTATAATTATAATGTTTCAGAACTCGATATTCTGCGTCTAAATTATGGGCATTCGCTATAGAATAGGCATTTATATTAGAAACAGGATTTAGACTCTGTTTATATCCTTATCTCAATTCACAATTACATTATTTCCACACCACGCAAAAGAGGCTTAAACTTTGGAATTAAAGTTCAATCTCAAGGCTTATTTTAAAACAAGTGCAGACCCCACTCCTGCAAAGGACGCCATAGCTGCGCTTTTCGAAGAGGCAAATAAGACCCTTCTCACAAAAGGGGCGCCTGAAGGGCAGGGAGCAAAGGTTACGGAATGGAAGCTCGGGGAGGATAGGATCGAGCTTGCAATTGTATCCGGCAGGTATGTCAGGGTGCACGATGCGATCTTCAGGCTGAGGAAACAGTTAGCTGAGGCTCTCGGGAAGAAATACAAGATCGGGATTCGCGGAATCGAGGTTGAGTCCTTTATCATTCAGGTGCCGGCTGAACGCGAGCTCAGGATGCTGAAGGTACCCTACATAAAAGGCATGGAAAATATAGAAGGTGGGATTCAGCTTGAGCTTGAGGTCGGGGAAGCTGAGATGAAGAACCGGGTGCCGGACAGGATTCTCACGCTCCTTGAAGAGAAAATCGAGGCATTGCAGTACGGGGCAAAAGCAGAGCACTGGAATTTGCTCTGGCAGAGAGAGCCTATGGAACACCCTTTCAAGGAAGACCCGACCCAGGCAATGATGAAAGAAGGCTGGCTCAAGCGAGGTGCAAGCCGTGGGCAGTGGATCCACGGGCCTCAGTCCACAAGGATCTTCCGGACTTTCGAAAAGATTGTCTTTGAAGAGCTTCTTGAGCCTCTCGGATACAGGGAAATGATTTTCCCGAAACTTGTTACCTGGGAAGTCTGGATGAAGTCCGGGCATGCCAAGGGCGTATACCCTGAGATATATTATATATGCCCACCACAGACAAGGGACCCCGATTACTGGGAAGAAGTTGCCGATTATTACAAGGTCACCCATGAAGTGCCCACGAAACTCATAAAGGAAAAAATCGGAGAACCCATCGGTGGCATGGCTTATGCCCAGTGCCCTCCTTTCTGGATGTATCTGGCAGGGGAAACCCTTCCAAATGATGAAATCCCTGTAAAGGTCTTTGACAGATCAGGCACCTCACACAGGTATGAGAGCGGTGGAATCCACGGGATCGAAAGGGTGGATGAGTTCCACAGGATAGAAATCGTATGGATCGGGACAAAGGAAGAGGTAATTAAGTGCGCGGAAGAACTCCATGAACGTTTTGCACATATCTTCAATGATATCCTGGATATTGAGTGGAGAAAAGCAAGAGTTACCCCCTGGTTCATGGCACAGGAAGGGCTTCTCGGGCTTGCTGAAGAAAACACTGTGGGAACTACAGATTACGAAGCCTGTTTGCCTTACCGTGGCCCTGATGGAGAGTGGCTTGAGTTCCAGAACGTGAGCATCAACGGAGACAAGTATCCCAAAGGCTTCAATGTCAAACTCCAGTCAGGAGAAGAACTCTGGTCTGGCTGTTCTGGAGTCGGGCTTGAAAGATGGGCTGCGGTTTTCCTCGCACAGAAAGGACTTGACCCTGCAAACTGGCCTGAGGAATTCAGAAAGAGGGTAGGTGAAATGCCGAAAGGTATCCGCTTCCTCTAAACTTCTTCTTTTAAACTTTCTCATATCCCTTTTTTAGATAATAGGCAGGAAGCGTTTCTGACCGATTTGTTTATATACTGAAATGATGTGTATAGTGAGCCATTAACTAGTTAGATACCGCTAATTTCTGAGGACTTCTGGCATTTCCCGGATCATATTTTTGATTATCAGGAACCTTTAGCTGCCGGAAGATAGGGGACGGGTCCAGTTCGGAAGCCTGTGGAAGCTCGGAAATTTATCTCGAAAGGGAGACGATAGTGCTGAAAGCACCATAAACTGCGCCGAGCAGCGTAAGATCTGTGCAAACGCGCTGAAGGTCATTCATTATCATTGATTAAGGAGAAAGCTCACCTGAGCATCCGGAAGAAGAAACTGAAAGGCTTGAGGGCCGCAGGACAAAAGCAGCATACAAAACTGCACAACAACACCTATAAAATAAAAAATATAAAAATAAAAATGAATATCACTTCGGAGGAATCACTTGGCAAGAAAGAAAGTACAGAGGAAGATTGACGGATGGAAGTCCAAGGAATGGTATAATATTGAAGCCCCCGTTTATTTAAACAGGGCTATTGTCGGCAACACTATGGCAGGAGACCCTTCCCTGCTCGTAGGGCGCAATATTGAAACCACTGTTGGGGAACTCACCAACGATATAACCAAGAACAATACAAAGGTCATCCTCAGGATCAACAATGTCGTCGGAGATGTCGCAACCACAGATCTTATGGGTCATGAACTCACAACCGACTATGTCCGCTCAATCGTGAAGAGACAGACCTCAAGGATAGATGCAAACATCGATGTCACAACAAAAGATGGCTATGTCATCCGTGTAAAGCCCACCTGCTTCACCATCAAAAGAGCACGCTCAAGCCAGATTAAAGCTATCAGGGAAATGATGGTCGATATCGTCCAGAAGCGCGCATCCGAAACCGATTTCGAAACCTTTATGCAGGAAGCAATCCTTGGCAGGCTCTCAGCAGCCATTTACAGGCAAGCCAAATTCATTTATCCGCTCCGCAGGGTCGAAATCAGAAAAACCCAGGTCAAAACCGTGCCTGCACCTGCACCCGCACCTGCAGCAGCATAATTTCGTTCCGGTTTAATACAAAGAAGCAGGAGAAAATCCTTTCGGATTTTCTCAATCTCTTTTCTCAATCTCTTTTCTCAATCTCTTTTCTCAATCTCTTTTCTCAATCTCTTTTCTCAATCTCTTTCTCAATTTCTTACTAATTCTTTTAGTGTGATTTTTATTACCTTTTATCTAATGTCTATTTTTCTGGTCTCTTCTACACGCCGGCTTTTCAGGTTTTTTACTTATTTTTTCTCATACCTGCAGCCGATAATTTTGAAGTTTTCCCACCTATCTTCCAGTATTTTCTACCTTCTTTGCAGCGCCGGTTTACACAAAAAACCTCTTCAGTGCTTTGATCACCTTCTTCTTTTAATCTGAAGAGCTTCCAGCCGCAGCTCTCACAGGTTCGGTCAACAAGGGTCAATTTTCCGGTTTTGGGGACTGAGTGGGTATACCCGCAGCGTTTCGTACAGCCCAGGAATCGGGTATCTTTATAGGTGATCAGGAACATGCTTCCGTCACATTCAGGGCAGGGGCCGACTGTTTCAGGAGGATAGCATTCTTTTTCAAGGTCGCAGGTAAAGCAGGGACCTATGCCCACAGCCCAGTTATACTTGTTTCCGACTTTCAGGATAGCGGCTCCTTCCTTCTTGCATTCTTTACTCCTTAACACGGTCAGAGCCCCGGCCTTGGGCAGGGGATAGGAATTCCGGCAATCAGGATAGCCTGTACAGCCCACGAAACGTCCCGATTCCGTCTGTACTATCCTGAGCACGTGCCCGCAAGCTTTACATGTTCCTATGTAGTTTTTTTTGTCCTCAAGGGCAGCTTCGTCTTTTATCGTACCTGCTATGCTTGAGGTCAGTTCCTTTTTGTTTGCTTCAAGCTGGGCGTACATCTCCCGGATAAGGGCTGTGCCTTCCTCAAGGGCGGCTTCGAATTCTTTTTTCCCGTCTTCGACTTCCTGGATTAAAGCCTCGATCTTTGCTCTTATATCCGGCCTGACAAGAATTGGGACGGTAAGAGAGAGCCCTTCCATAAGGGTAAAACCCGTATCCAGGATAGAAATTGTTTTTCCCTTTGTCTCGAAATACCCTCGCTTCTTGTTTGTCTCTATATGTGTAGGAGCTGTTGCCTTTGTCCCAATTCCATTTTTGTCCATAAGGGTCAGAAGTTCGGCTTCGGTCAGCTTTTTAGGAGGGCTGGTTTTGGATTTTGTGTTGCTTAGTTTTTTTATGCCCACTTTCTGGCTTTCTTCCACAAACGGGAGAAGCTTATCCTTCTTATTTTCAAAAGGATACGCTTCAAGCCAGCCCTTGTCCTTGAGCACGGTTCCCGATGAGTCAAAGGGTTCTTCCTGCACAAGCAGGTGAAGATGAGTTTTTTCGAAAATTGCTGCCGGCATAAGATTTGCCAGGAAATGCCTTGCTATAAGGTCATAGACTTCAGGAGCCTGAGGGATGTTTACTGCCGAGCTTACCTCTCCTCTTGAGGCTGCCCTTATTGGGTGGATAGGAGGATGGTCATGTGCATCTTTTTCTCCATTCTTCGGAGCAATCGGGGCTATAAGTATACTCTCTGCAAAAGGTTTGTACTCCTTCTGGCGTGCAAAATCAAAGACAAGAGATTTGAAATCGAAGTCATCGGCGTACTTGTTAGTCTCGGTCCTGGGATAACTGGTAAACCCTGCAAGGTAAAGCTGTTCTGCAACCTCAAGGGCAAGCTCAGGGCTTATCCCGAGGTACTTGGATGACCGTTTCAGGAATTCGGTAGTATTTAATGGATTGGGAGGGCTGGTCTTTGCTTCCTTCACCGTTTTTTTCGCGACCACCCCTTCTTTTGCTCCTTTCAGCCGCTTGAAAATCTCAGCAGCTTTTTCCTTGTCATGAATATTTCCTGCTCTGTGAGTACCTTCGAAATCTCCCCCTTCTTTTCCGCCTTCTGCCGAGAAAATAGCGGTTATCTTCCAGAAGTCCTTTGCCTGGAAAGCCCGGATTGCCTTTTCCCTTTCGTATACAAACCCGCAGGTAGGCGTCTGGCAGGGGCCAATTGAAAGAATATCTTTTGTCCTGGCTTTTTCCCTGACAGAAAGCGTGACAAAACGAGTAAAAGCAGCTCCCATTTTCAGGTCAAGGATCTGCCTTGCTTCGGCAGCCATTGCCATGTTATAATCTGGGTCTACCAGATTCTCAAAGGCTTTTTTTACCTCTTTTGGGGATAGGGCTGAGAAGCGTGCCCTTGCGATCGGTACACCTGTCACTTCCTCGGCAAGCGTTTTGGCCTCGAATCCTATGTTTTCTCCTTCCCTGTCATAGTCGCAGGCAAGCACGATCTTGTTCGCTCGTTTTGCAAGGGTTTTTACGGCAGTAGCGTAGTCAGCTCGCGTTACAAGCTTCTCAGGGTCAACCTCAAGGAGTACACCCGGGTTGACATCATTCCATTTATTATACTGCTCCGGAAAATCATAATTCATAATATGCCCGGACAGTCCCATTACCAGCCATTCTTCCCCTTTCCACTTAAATTCGTATACTGGCAGCCCTTCCACTGTAATTCTCTCGACTTCCCCTTCACCCAGGATGCTGGCAATCTGGGCTGCTGCCTTATTTTTTTCCGCAAATGCTACAACTGTCATATAAAATACCCTGATTCTGTTCTTGAGATAGCCTTCAGACCTAAGATAGTGTAAATTAAGAAATCTGTAAAAAGTAATAATCGAATATATGATTAAATGCGTAAGTTAACACATAAACAAATATATAATTGAGTAATAATCAAATGCACAGGTGAATAATGAACTAATGGTTAACGATATGCATAAGAGAATGCATAGTGATGGCCGTAAATGAGTTTGTAATAATTTTCATAAGGAAAAACTCAGGAAAGCTTTCCACACTTTCTCTCTTTTTCTTTTTGTATATCATCGCCGGCTAAACCAGATTGTCTTGGTTTAACTATACTGACCCTGTTTAATTGCACCTGTAGGTTTAATTATTAAACCAGATTAATTATATCAAACTGCTTAATTATATTGGATCGGTCCAATTATACTGACTCGATTTAATTTTATTGATTCAATTTAATTTTATTGATCTAATTTAATTCTACTGATTCATTTTAATTATACAGACTATCTGTAAGACTCTTTACTTTATGAATAATATCTGCATTTTTCTCTCTGTTTTCTTGCTATACAATATGCTAAAAAATATGTCTACATTATTTATATATTTGTCTGTTTATACATAATAAACGACTTCCCAGACGTGAAAAGATATATATCAGTTCACTGTCTGTTCTACTCTGAGATTAAGGAGCATCGAGTTAATCTTTACGCTCAAGCCTCTGGTCGGATTGTAAGATATGAGAATTAATTGCAGTCAAGATTATTCATGCTATCGCGATGTGTTTTTGTCAAATGTGTTTTTATCAATACACTTTAATTAATATTAGATTATAATTGCCTTATTCACCTCACAATCTGGAGTAACAATGACACTGATGGAAGATGCGAAGAGAGGAATCATCACCCCCGCAATAGATGCCGTGGCAAAAGCTGAAGGAATAGACCCTGAAATTGTCCGCTCCTGCGTAGCAAAAGGGTTGATAGCCATCCCAATAAATAACAGGCGAGAGATCCGTCCTGTCGGCATCGGCAAGTACATGAGCACAAAAATCAATGCCAATGTGGGAACTTCAAGGGATTGCATAGACATTGACGCCGAAATTGAAAAAGCAAAAACTGCAGAAGCTTTTGGCGCTCATGCAGTAATGGATCTTTCCACAGGCGGGAACCTGGATGAGATCCGTACCCGCATCCTGAAATCCGTTAATATTCCTGTCGGGACGGTTCCGATTTATCAGGCTGCAGCTTCCAGAAAAGTTGTTGTGGAGATGACCTCGGATGATATGTTCAATGCCGTCCGGAAACACGCCGAACAGGGTGTGGACTTCGTAACCGTGCATGCCGGAGTCAATTTAAATTCCCTTGAGCGCCTGCGCCAGAGTGAGAGGATAATGAACGTTGTAAGCCGGGGAGGCTCTTTTACCCTTGCTTGGATGTTGCACAATGGGGAAGACAATCCCTTCTATGCCGAATACGATTACCTCCTTGAAATCGCAAAAGAGTATGATATGACCCTGAGCCTCGGAGACGGCATGCGTCCCGGCTGCATTGCCGATGCTTCCGACCGCCCGAAGTTTATGGAATTTATTACACTCGGCGAACTTGTAAAGCGGGCAAGGGCAGCTAATGTCCAGACCTTTGTGGAAGGTCCTGGTCATGTGCCTCTGAACGAGATTGAGCTGAGTGTCAGGGGCATGAAGGAACTCTGTAACGACGCCCCCCTCTACCTGCTAGGTCCCCTCGTAACCGATATTGCTCCAGGATTCGACCATATTACAGGCGCAATAGGGGGCGCAGTTGCAGGTATGCATGGCACGGATTTCCTCTGCATGGTAACTCCGTCCGAACATCTTGCCCTTCCAACTCTCGATGATATAAAAGAGGGCCTGCTCGTAACAAAGGTTGCAGCCCACACCATTGACCTTATAAAAGAGGGCCCGAGAGAACGCGCCTGGGAAAAAGACCTGGCAATGGCCTATGCTCGCAGGGATCTTGACTGGGAAAAGCAGTTCGAGCTGGCAATCGACGGCAACAGAGCCCGAAAAATCCGGAATGCCAGAAAAACCGAGAGCGATACCTGCTCGATGTGTGGGGATCTCTGTGCCTTAAAAATTGTAAAGGAAGCTTTTGATGGAAAGAAAAAAGGAGAATGAGTTTTTCTCAATTCTTTTCTATTTTAGTTCTTCTTTACTTCATTTTATCTCATATTATCTCTTTTTTAGATCTTTCTAATTCTTTTTTAGATCTTTTTAACTATTCTTTAGATCTCTTTAACTCTATCTTTAATTTTTAATTCTCATTTGAATCTTTTTTAATCCTTTTTCAAATTTGCTGTCTGAAAAATAAAGCTCATTTGATAGATGGAAAACATGTTCGTTGTCTGAGCGAATAAACCTCAACCATATGATGAGGGTGGTATCTCAGCTTTGCCTTTCGAAGCCCGTCGATGCCGAGATCGCTTTCGCGATTGATATACTCCACCTCACTGGCAAGAACTGCTGCGGTCTCGGTATTGATTACCTTGTAGATTCCTTCATATTCAGGCAGGCCTTTCTCAAAGTGGATTAGTGCCGTATTAGTGTTGAGACGTTCAAAAAGAGAGATAGCTGCTACCTCTGAATCTACCCTTATCATAAGACCTCTTAGGAGCAGTTCGGTGAAATGTTTTATCGCGTAAGAGATTGCTTCTATCTCGTGGGCAAGGAAGAGATTATCCTCGCACTTTTTGCTCTCACACCACTTTACCAGGAACTCCATTATCTCTTCCCGGTTTCCGGGTTTTATCGGCTCGACCGTATGCCGGTATTTCTTCCGGAATTTGTTAATCTGGCTGCGGATCTTGAGATATTTTTTTCCCGGAAGCTTCACAAGGTCGGAAGCCCGGTATACGTACTCGAAGTGATTGAGATCTGGAGCCAGCAAAAGCTCAGGCTCAAGTCTCTTAATCCACTTTGCAGTCTCAGGGTCAATCCGTATAAGGGGCTTCTTATCGTCGCCTATATCAAGTGCGAGCCGTATTACCTCCCGCATGAGTTCAGGATTGCGGGGACCGATAGGCGGATGCAGCCGGGTCACTCCTGCGGCAGTACACGCAAGAATCACGTTTCCTTTCACATACGCATACCTGTGATGCATAAAACTGTTCCAGCAGACCATGCTCGTGAAAGTATAATCGATATGAGTTTGCGGGTAGAGCGTATAATGCCGCTCGAAAAAGGCCCGATCTGCAAGTGTAACCGGTTTGAAATCTTCCTGACAAAGCATTTTAAACAAGACTTTTTTTGCTATTAAATAAATTTTTTAATTTCAAATTTATTTTTTGTTGATAAAAACCGTATACAGTTGATTACTCTTACCCTTGAGGTAATAAAATTTTTACTAAATATTTCTTTTTATGAAGGTTTACGATGAGGTTTACTTTAAAATTGAATTGGAGTACTATCTTCAAGCTAACAAAGGTTGCGTCCTTAAGTTAAGATCAGGCAAATTCAATCTCAGCAAACCTAGTGAAGCTATCTTAACCATTAATTTAATAAAGGAATCAAAAATATCCGGGAATGAGATAAAAAAGAAAATAATGGAGCAAAATTCCGTTTGAAAATCCGAAATTACCGGTTTTACGGTCTTTTTTTCATAACTTCTTTATCTTCGTAGGAAAGCCGGCGATCTATATCGAGGATATTTTCGTAATCTGTATCGAGGATATTTTCGTAGAACCCGAATTATGGGGAAAAGAAACAGGAAAGCGATATTTCTTCACTGTGTGAAGCTTGCAAAAAAGAAACTGCAAAAGAGTGAAATGGGCAGTCCCTTACTGGAATCCTGCCAGAAAATTTTATGAACATCCTGGAGGAAGCTCTATTGAAGGCTGGCATATCTACAGACCGGATGCTGATAAGTTCGAGGATGTCCTTGAAAAATAAAAAATCGATCTTTTCTAGCCCTGACCGTACTACTTTAAGCCCTGCCTTTTTATAGTTGGTTTCAGTAGGTCTGAAATCAAGGTGACATTTTCCAGCTCAGGTAACGTCTCCCTGCTGGACAAAAGAATGCCGTTCGAGATGTTCAATCCTTTTTTCAAGTTTTTCTATTTCTTGCAAAATATCTTTTCTCGCCGCTCCTTTACCCTGTTCAGCACCTGGCTCTTTTCCTCTGGTTTTTTCTGCAAATTCCTGAGCTAGCTGCATAAATTTGTCCAGTTTCATGACAGGGAAGGTCTCGAACCTGCACAGCCCAATAAAAGGCATCACTGATTCTGCATACGTTTTTTCGTCCTTAGATTCATAAATTACAAATGTGCGATAGCCCGTAAGATCGGTCCATTCATCAATTACTTTTATGCCCTTCGGGTATTCGTAATTCATATAGAATTCCGCAATTTTTAAAGAATCTTTCGGCTCCCAGGTAATAATATCCATTAGCAGCATTTCGTTATACCCCACGTAAAAAATGATCCAGATCCTCTCTTATTTTTTCTTCATTGATTCGGAAACAGATTAAAAAGTACATCTGGCAAAGTTAAGTATCGTTTCTTTCCAAATAGCATATACTTTTAGGAACAAATATTCAGGAAAAAAGGTTCAGGAAAAATCTTATTTTTAAATCTGTATTTAAAATCTCTATTTATATTCTTTATTTTGTTTTTCCGATTAAGTTTACTCTCAGGTTTTTCCTGTTGGAGTAAAAATATACGAGCTTTTTGAGTTAAAAAACGAGAATCTGGATCACTTTTGTCTTCTATCCGAAAGTTCACTTCTTTAAGACCTGAACATAATTATCTATGTATACATTTTTGGGTACTGTTCTTATTGCAATGTAGATAAGAATGGGAACGATTACCATGTCGTCAAGATGTCCAATTACGGGTATGAAATCCGGTATTAAATCAATCGGGAATACTGCATAGCCTATGGCTATCCATAACAGTATTTTTGCGCGCCTGGGAGTTCGAGGATCTGCATATATAAGCTTGCACAATTCTATGTACTTTTTTGCATTAGTTTTTATTTCTTTTAGTTTTAGCATAACTAACAATAGATACAAAATTCATTGTTTATAAATAATTATCTGTATTATTAATAGTATATAATCATTAATATGTAAAAACAATATTTGTTCATTTATGATAGCCTGATTTAGCTGAGATCATGAATTTTAATCAGAGCGTATACACGCGTTAATCTATTCAAAACTAATTTTTCATTACTCAAAATAAACAGCAGGCTGGAATAACTTACATAGACTGATCTGGGATAAGGCCTAGTTTGTGAGATTTAGGTGGCATTTCGCCTAAATTCCACTCCCCAGATCAGTCGGCTTGAACGCAAATAAAAACAATCAGTTTTTTCTGCTAATCTGTCCTAAATTCTGAAAAAAGCTAATCTAAACATATAACTGCATACCTTCTAAAAATAGTACCAACGTTCCTTTGTTCATCTTCGAAAAATTTATATTCTGCTGATCTTTATATGTCCTAACTTGCTTTCTGCACGCTTGTAACAGGAATATCAGCGGAAAACGCCAAAAAATATGTGCAAACAAATTGCTCTATTCGAAAACAGAAGCAGAATAAGGCTTTTTGAAACCCTATTACAAAACAGCCCTCTGCAAAACAGTGATCGAGACAATAAAAACATGGAGAAAAACATATGACGGGAAATGAATATGACTGGGATAAGGAACTTAAGCCAGATATGAAGTACTATCGCGGCTGGCATTTGATAGCTCTGATCATTCTTATGCTTGCTAATATATATCTAGAAATTAAATGGCTTTTCTTTAGTTAAATATCACAAAACTGATTCAAGTAAAACAAGGATTGAGACTTGCTATCATCTCTAAATTCTTTGAAGCTTCTCTTAAGAGAGCTCTATTTGAAAAACAGCTCCCAGGAATACGAGAATGAAAATATAATCAGTAGGAAAAATCTTTTTAGAAATAAAATCTTTTTAGAAATAAAATCTTTTTAGAAATATTATTTTTCTTTTCTTTAGATTCGATTTTATATCTTTACTATGGTGCACGTTTATGCCAGTTATTTATAAAATAACATATCCTAATGGTAAAATATACATTGGGCAGGACAGGACAGATAGCATCAACTATTTTGGAAGTGCTAACAATGATCTCATTGAAAAAGATTTCTCCAAGGATCAAAAAAGAGATTTTACAATAAGGAAAGAAATTTTAATGGGAATCCGAAACTTCTTCTATCGAAGAAATTAATCGAATGGAGATAATGTTCATAGAAAAGTTTCAATCAAATGATCCCGACATAGGTTATAATAGAAGACCAAAATTCAAAAAGTAATATATTCTCAACTAAGTTTTTATCCACACTTAATTACTTTCTTATCTATGGCGAAAAATAATCTATTAATCCCACTTCCCGCATCTATACAAAAAGTTGCTATCTTTTTAAAATAGAAGTGAATTTTGAAAAAAGAGATATTTATTAGTGACTAATTATGACTCTTTTGAAAAAAAGAGATCTAAAATAGACTCTTTCTGCCTCTCAATAATCTCTCCCCAGCAAAAACCTCAGTACAGTTCTTCTTCAGAGTCTTCCTCATTTTGAATACACTTTAACACTTCAAGTTTCCTTTTCGCGTCTGCCATGTCAGGGTAGAGGCGCAGGATCTCTTTGAAGGTTTTTATAGCTTCTTCATATCTTTCCATTTTTCCGAGGATAACTCCTCTGTAGTTCATGGACTGAACATCGCGCGGGTTTATCCTGAGCAACCTGTCAAAGGTTCGCAGGGCGTCTTCGTACTTTCCGAGTTTTGCAAGGGAAATTCCCAGATATTTCAGGGACTTCTCATGCCAGGGGTTAAGGGCAAGGGCTTCCCCGAAAGCCCGGCAGGCAGTTTCGTAGAGTTTCTGTTTGAAGCAGACAACCCCTACATTGTAGATTGCCATGACGTTTTCCGGATCTTTTTCCAGCACAAGACCAAAGGCTTTTAAGGCTTCCCTATACATTTCAAGCGTGCAGAAAGCGATACCCTTGTAGTTCAGGGCATCAAGGTTTTCAGGGGAAATGTCAAGGATGCGGTCGAGGTAGCCAATAGATTCCTGAGCCCGGCTGATTTTGATAAGTGTCGTGGCTGCGTTGTAAAGGGCTTCTTCGTTTTTCGGGTTGAAAAGGGCTGCTTTTTCAAAGGCTTTCAGGGCTTCTTCAGGGCTCTCGAGTTCAAGCAGGCAGAGCCCGAGGTAGTTCAGGCATTCAGGATCCTCAGGCGAGGCTTCAAGCAAAACTCCAAAGGTTTCGGCAGCAGCCTCGTATTCCCCGAGGTTGAAAAGCGAAAGTGCGGTGTGGTAGAGGGCTTCGCTGTGAGTAGGGTCGTGTTTCAGAATCAGGTCAAAAACCTCAAGGGCTTTTTCATACTCCTGAAGCTCCATTCTGGCAATTCCAAGCATGCAGCAAGCCTCAATGGAATTAGGGTAGTCAGGGGTGAACAGGGGCAACCTTTCAAGGTCCTGCACAGCTTCCTCGAAGCGCTGGAGTTTGAAATTCGCGACTGACTGGCTGTAGAGAGCGTTTACGTTCTCAGGGTTCAGGGTCAGGACTGAACTGAAAGCCTGGCAGGCTTCCTCGTACCTGCCCACTCCGAGAAGGGTAAGCCCCATTTGCTCCCAGGCAGCTTCCAGGGCTGAATCGAGCTCCACAGCCCTCTCAAAAAACTCAATGGCCTGCTCATCCTGATCAAGCCCCCTTAAAGCAAGCCCTGCTACATACCATAGGTCAGCAGCCTCAGGTTTTATCTCAAGGAGCTTTCCAAATATCTCAAAAGCAGCTTCATAATATCCCATTTTGAGCTGGGAAAGCCCTATTTTCATCCAGGCATCCTCGGTCTCAGCGTCATTTAGTTTATCTTCTAATCCGCGACTTTTTTCCCGGCTTTCCTCATGATTTTCTGCTCTGGCTGCTCCCTGTATTTGTCCCTGACTTTCTTCCTTGATTTTTCTATCTAATTCGGCTTTATCATTTTCAGAACCTTCCTGATTATTTTCTTCAGGGATTTTGGTCTGATTTTCCGTGATAGCTTGCTCGAAAGCCTCCAGGGCTTCAGCATAGTACCCCACAGAAAACAGGATAAGACCTTTTCTGTACCAGGCTTTCTCAAAGTCAGGATAACGTAAAAGGAGTTCGGAAAATACCTCCATAGCCTCTTCAAGCCTTCCGAGTTCCAGAAACACAATTCCTTTACCATAAAGAACTTCTTTAGAAGCCATTCCGCTCACTGCAAGCTTTTCAAGCAGCAGGAGAGCTTCTTCATATCTGCCAAGCTCTATCAGGGAGAATGCAAGTTTTTCAAGGAGCTCTTCAAAAGCCCTGCAGTTCTTGAAAGCCAGAGTTTCTTTTACAGTTTCTCCCTTACCTTCTTCCCCGAGCTCTTCAATGCCTTCAATATCAAGGTCCTCAGCTGCAAGTTCAAGAAGAGTGTCAACTGCAGAGACTGCTTCTTCTACCTTTCCAAGTTCGAAAAGGGCAAGGGCTTTTTTGCGCAGAAGCTCCAGATCGGTATCTTTGACATCAAGGACAGCATCAAAAGCTTTTACGGCTTTCTCATATTCTCCGAGCTCGAAGCAGGAAAGCCCTGTATAATAGGGTAGTTCGGGCTTCTGGCAGCCAAGCTCAAAGGCATTTTCAAAAGATTTTACGGCTTCTTCAAAGTTCCCGAGCCTGAAGAAGGCAATGCCTCTGTAGTAATGCAGATCTTCCTTTCTCGAGCAGTGTTTCAGTGCTGTATTAAAAGCTTCTATGGCCCTGTCATATTCCTTAAGATCAAAATGAGTATACCCTTTTTGCTCAAGGGCGAAGGTACAGTCAGGCTTAAGTTTAAGCACGGAATCAAAGATGGCCGAAGCCTCCTTTAGCTTCCCGCGGGCTTTCAAAACAATCCCTTTCCTGAAAAGGACAGTTTTCCTCTCCGGATTTCTCTTAAGAACCATATCGAAAAGCTCAAGGGCTTCATCGTAAAGCTCTTGTTTGAAGTAGGTTGTGCTCAGGTGTGCAAGAGCCTCAATATTTGATGGCTCTCTCTCAAGAACTTCCCTGAAGCCTGAAGCTGATTCTTTATATCTTCCTGACCGCAATAAAGCAAGGCTTTTCATGTAGAGGGCATCAAGGTTTTCAGAATCTATTTCAAGCGCGGCTTCAAAAGCCTTTACAGCCTCCTCAAAATTCCCAAGTTCAAAACAGGGAAACCCGAACTGGTAACGGGCATCCTTGTAAGCAGGGTCAAGCTCAAGAACCTTTTCAAAAGCTTTTATAGCCTCTTCATGCTGTTTCAATTTTGAATGGGATGTGCCTTTAAGATACCAGGCTTCTCTGGACTCCGGTTTTTTGTTGAGCACTTTGTCAAAAGCCTCAAGGGCAATCTCATATTCCCCGAGTTCCATTGCAAGTTTTCCTTTTCTGCAGTATATTTCCGGATTTTCGGCATTTTCCGAAGAAAGTTTATGAAAGATTTCCAGGGCTTCCTTCGACTTTCCAAGTTCCAGCAGGGCAGTCACAAGGTTGTGTAAGAGATCAGGGTAATCAGGACTAATAGAGAACACTTTTTCAAAGCAGTCCAGGGCAGCTTCTATTCTTCCGAGCTTGAACAGGGCTGTTCCCCTGTTGTAAATAGAATCTTGGTCTTCGGGGCTCGTTTTAAGCACTTCGGCAAAAGCTTCGCTTGCTTTTTCGTATTCTTCAGCAGCCAATAAAATCAGTCCCAGGTTCCTCCAGGCGTCCTCAAAGTCAGGTTTGAGCTTTACAGCTTCTTTGAACGCCTCAATAGCTTCTTCCTTTCTTCCAAGCTCTCTGAGAACAATACCCTTTTTATTCCATCCCTGCTCAAGATAGGGGTTAAGCCGCAGTCCTTCTTCAAAAGCGCTCAGGGCTTCCTCATAACGTTCCAGGGAATAGAGAGCAAAACCCCTGTTAATCCAGCAGGTATCGCAGTCGGGTTTAAATTCTGTAGCTTTCTCAAGAGCTTTAAGGGCGGTTTCAAATTCTCCGCAGTCAAACAAAATTAATCCTTGCCGGAGCCACAGCCTGTAATTTTCAGGCTCTTTTTCGAGACTTTGTGCAAGGGACTCAAGAGCTTCTTCAAAGCGACCAAGTTCAATAAGCACATTGCCTCTTGATTTCTGGGCTTCTGTAAATTCCGGATTGTGCTCAAGCATAGAATCGAAGGCTTTGAGGGCTTCTTCGTACTTTCCTATCCTTACAAGCAAACGCCCCTGCTGATACAGGGCATCCCCATACGCAGGATCCAGTTTGACAACTTCAGAAAAAGCCTGTGCAGCCTCCTCAAAGCGCTGCAGTTTCACGAGAGCAAGAGCTCGGTTGTACTGAATCTCTTTTGCTTTTGGATAGATCTCAAGCATGGTATCAAAGGCTTCAAGGGCTTCTTCATAGACCTCAAGTTTCATCAGAGCAAGGCACTTATAATTCCAGGCTTCAAAATAAGCGGGATCCAGCCGGATGGCCTCATCGAAAGCCTCTATGGCATCATTGAGCCTGAGCAGCCGGATAAGAGCCAGGCCTTTCCTGAGCCAGATCTCTTTATTCTCTGGACTGATTTTCAGGACTCTGGAGAAAGCTTTTTCCGCATCCTCATAACGACCAAGTTTATTTAAGAGGATGCCCCTGTGATAGAGCGCAGTCTCGCTGGCAGGAAATTTTCTTAAAAATGCGTCAGTACATTCCAGAGCTTCTTCATACTTCCCAAGCTTTGTCAATAAAAGGCATCTTCGTTCCCAGGCATCGGCATGCTTTGGGTTTTCACGGATCAGAGAATTGAAGCATTCAAGCGCTTTTTCATGCTCTTCAAGCTTTGCAAAAACCAGCCCTTTTGCATAGCAAGCATCTGTGTTTTTAGGGTCAATTTCAAGTGCATGCTCGAAACATTCCAGGGCCTCCTGGTAGTTGCCGGCTTTTCCAGCTACGGTTCCGCGTGCATACCAGGCGTTTCCGCATTTGGGCTCAATTTCAAGTGCCTTCTCAAAGCAAAGAATTGAAGCCTCATTCCTTCCTAACTCGGCAAACGCAAGCCCTTTCTGGTACCAGGTTTCTGGGCTTTCTGGATTTATTTCAAGTGCATTGTCATAAGCTTCCAGAGAAGCTTCAAACTTTCCAATAGTGGACAGAGCAATTCCTTTTTTGTACAGGGCATCGAAATTCTCTGGCTCGAGGTGCAGGACCTGATCAAAAGAATCGAGGGCTTCTTCTATCTTCTCAATTTTTAGCAGGGCTAGTCCTCTGTTAAGAAGAGCTCCTGTGTGACCTGGAGTTTTGTCCAAAATCTTATTGAAAACGTTAATTGCTTTTTCGTACCTTTTTTGCCTGATCAAGCTAAGGCCTCTTTGAAAGGCTTCATCGTGATTGATAACCAACTCCTCCGATCCTTTTTTCTAATTTTCTTCCTGCAATTTTTCTCAATTATATTCTTAAGTTTTCTATACTCATTCCTGTTTGCTTATACTGCCGTTTATTCCTAAACGTTTTCATAAAATTTTCTTTCATTTTCTTTCAAGTTCAAACCAGTCTGAATGTAATTACAGGTTTTTTCACGGGGCTTTAATAATATTTCCCCTTTATCCGGTTTAAGATTTTTTGTGAGCTTTTTCCTTATCTCGCCATAAAAGTGACCTCGTAATAACTGTGGTTATTGTTACTTTGTACTGATCTTACTTCTTATTGTTCCCTTTTTTAGATATGTGACCTGTAGTGGATAATATAAATCTGCAGCGTGCTAAATTACTTCTGTATTTTTCCTCTTTATATCCAACTCAAAACGTTTTTCTCAAAGGTATCTTGGAGACAATTCCTTTGTATTAACCGTTAAAGTTAATGATGTATTCCAGAGCAGGATTTATGCTCATTAACATTTTTTCCGAAACTTATTACTATTATTATTTATCCAGAATTTAATCTCCTAACATTGTATATAAACGATCCTTGATATCGAACATGATGAATAATTTTCGGTAATATTTTTAAAATGCTTTTAAAGTGTCCATACTACGACTTCGCAGTATTATCACAAAAAATATATAAAAATAATATATGAAAGGCTAAATGCAGGATTTTTAAACTTGATTAAGCCACAAAACTTTCTGACAATGCTGCCTTAAGATGCCTACATGTTTCTTTATTGAAGCAAATAAGGAAGACCTTTTCAGGTAATTGGTTTTCTTGAATAAACTTTCTTATTTCGGAGACTGCAATTCTTGCAGCCCTTTCTGAAGGGAAATTGTATGCTCCTGTACTTATAGCTGGAAAGGCAATGGTTCTTACGTCATATTCTCTGGCAAGCTCAAGACTTTTTCTATAACAGGAAGCCAGCAGATTGTCCTCTCCTTTCTGACCCCCCTGCCATACAGGACCCACAGTATGTATCACCCATTTTGCAGGCAAGAGATAACCCTTTGTAATTTTTGCCTCTCCTGCAGCACAACCTCTTAAACCTTTACATTCTTCCAGCAATCCGGGCCCTGCAGCTCTATGGATAGCGCCATCGACCCCTCCACCTCCAAGGAGAGTCGGGTTTGCAGCATTTACAATTGCATCAACTTCCATTTTTACAATGTCTCCCTCGATTATTCTTATCCTGTCCGAAATATGCAATATACTCCATCCTTTTGCTTTGGTTTCTTTATATCTATTCGCTTTTTATATTCTTCATTAAAATTTTTCCTAATGTATTGTATACCTATGTTGTCTGTATATTCTGTTTCTGCTATTTTCACGCTGTTTCTTACTTACCCTCTTGCCTTATATCTACATTATCTGTTCTTGCTTTGTCATTTTGGTTCTATTCGTTCAATCTTCTCTTTCATCTCAATATTTTAGATTGTGCATTTTCTCTTTCACTTCAATATCTTAGATTGTGCATTTTCTCTTTCACTTCAATATTTTAGATTGTGCATTCCCAAACAATCATATAGCATAAAACACAGATTATATTAATCAAACTGGGTATGGGATTTCGGTTTTCCGAAGGCGGTTATTTGCCTGTGACGGTAACTCCGAAAATTTTGATATGCTTCAAAGAGGCTCCAAATCTACATTACTGCCGATCTTAAAGCTTGGCAGTGCCAAAAGTAAGCAACGCTGGAAATAAAGACGCCAGAAATTTTCAAATTGAAATTTAATATGGGGAGACAATTATGGCTGACATGACACTTAGGGAGAGACTTTTAAATGCACTGGAAGGGAAAGAAGTTGACAAAGTGCCGGTCTGTTCTGTAACCCAGACCGGGATTGTTGAACTAATGGATGAAGTAGGAGCTCCCTGGCCGGAAGCTCATTCTGACCCTGATAAAATGGCAAAGCTGGCAATCGCAAACTACGAGCTTAGCGGGCTTGAAGCTGTAAGAGTTCCTTACTGTCTGACCGTACTTGCCGAAGCCATGGGCTGCGAGGTGAACATGGGCACAGTTAGCAGGCAGCCTTCCGTTACTGCGCATCCCTATACTAAAGATCTGGAAGACATGAAGATGCCTGAGAATCTGCTTGATATGGGCAGAATCCGGGCTGTACTGGATTCAATAAAAATAATAAGAGAAAGAGTTGGACCGGATGTACCCATTATAGGTGGTCTGGAAGGTCCTATTACCCTTGCTTCCGATCTGGCGAGTGTAAAATCCTTTATGAAATGGTCTATTAAAAAACCCGATCTGCTACGACAGGTACTCGATTTTGCAACCGATGCAACGATAGCTTATGCGAATTCTATGGTTCTTGCAGGAGCAGATATTATCTCTGTTGCTGATCCTGTAGCATCTCCTGACCTTATGAGTCCGGATTCCTTTAAAAATGAACTTCAATCAAGGCTACAGAGATTTTCCTCAGAAGTAAACTCGGTTACAGTCCTGCATGTCTGTGGAAATGTTACCCCTATCCTTGATTATATGGCTGACTGTGGTTTCGAAGGCTTGAGCGTTGAAGAAAAAGTCGGCAGTATAAAGAAGGCTAAGGAAGTGCTCGGGAACAGGGCAAGGCTAGTAGGAAATATCTCCAGTCCTTTTGTTCTTCTTCCGGGTCCGATTGAAAAAATAAAAGAGGAGTCGAAAAAGGCTATTGCCGAGGGTGTAGATGTACTGGCTCCAGGATGTGGAATCGCACCTATGACCCCGCTTTCTCACATTAAGGCTATGGTCGAGGCAAGAAACGAGTATTATGCCTGAAGACCCGCAAAGTAAAACTGATCTAATTACTTTTTTACCAATTACTTTTTTGCCAACTTTATTAATTATTTTTTATTACTGTTTTAATTTTCTATACAATTTTTATATATTTTTTGTATACAAATATAAAAATATACAAATATAAAAAAGCTTTATATAAATCATAAAAAAAGTTTTATATGAATCAAATGAATTTATCAGGAAAATTAAAGTCTGCACTCCGTACTCTGTATTCTCAAAAAAGGAAAATGCACCTCCGTGTTTTTAAAAAAGGGAAAGGGAGAAGTTGCCTTGATTAGAGGCCGTAATTCTCCGGCTTAAATACTTTAACTTCCTGTTTATACTTTGTAAGGCAATCACTCATGAACTGGTCCTTATCATCAGTAAGACTCTCAAATGCATCTTTTGCATCTGAAAGGGCTTTGGCTTCGAATCTGGAGAGCTCAAGTTTTTTCTTCGCTCCTTCCTCAATGATATTGATACATTCGATAGCTGCGTTCTTGGCGCGGAGATAAATATCATCTCCGTTTCTTGCAATTGCCTCTCCGATTCTGTAGGCGTTCGGGTATGCGAGTACATAGCCCTGTGCATCTCTGTTCAGGTCGGAAGCCACAAACATGTCTCTCAGGATTTTTTCGTTGCCCGACTCCAGGGCTACATTCATGAGTGCGCAGTCATAAGCAAGGGTCTCGGACCAGCACTGGACAGTTGTACCGCCGAATTCGCCGTGATATTCAACGGATTCATTGGACCAGAGGTCACAGCACTGCATAGTGAGGTTACCCATGAGGTCAGAGTGGGCACAGGTTGAAGTTTTACCTTCCTGAGAAATCGGGACACCTGCAATAGCTTTACAAATGGTATTTTCATAACCGCAGTCCTTTCCGGGTCCTACTGCACCTGCTTCATAAGCAACGAGGGATCTGGCGGCAGAAATTGCCCTTGCAATAATTGCAAGTGTGTGAGCGAGGTTCTTATCCAATAACCCGCCTGCAATGAACATTGCCGTGTTTGCCTGGGCACAGTCAGTATCACCGGATGCTATTACATTGTTTTTCTTTGCAACAGATGCAATGTCCTGCCATATCATTTCCATATCCATGCTACCGAGCACGCCTATACCATAAAGTACTCCGGCCATATCATTCCTGAGAATTGCATGGTCAAAGACTTCTTTCCCACCCATTGACTCAACCGCGAGCATGTCAGCTCCATTCTGGGCACACTGTTCAAATGCCTCCATAAAGACGCTGTACTTGTCTCCTCTGAGATCGAGGAAATCCCTGCTCTCACGAATATCACCAATGGTATGGCGGAGTGCGCACTTTATGCCGTACTCGTCATGGTAATCTTCCATGATAGTTTTCTGGGCATGTGCAATTTCTGCTCCCCAGTCAGGGTTGTTTGACATCTGCTGAACGTGTTCGGTTTCAAGTACCACAGCGGGAGCTCCGATTTGTACCATCCTTGCCATAATGTCGGTGGTGATCCTTTCATATTCTTTTATTAGTTTTTCTTTGGATACTCCGGCTTCAGGTCTTGGGGCATAGTTCACTTCGGGAATTGTATAACCGGCGCCGATCTCAAGTCCCAATCCGGTTTTGACGGGCGTGACAGATCTTCCGAAAACCATCTCATCTGCGCTTGAATAAGCCATTTTAGTACATCTTGTTACTGCCATCTACCACACCTCCTCAGTGCTTATGGAATTCCTCCCTCAGTTTTACAATGTTGTCCCCATGCTCCTTGATGAAATTGGCTATCTTGGGAGCATCGGCTGCTTCTTCACCATATACTCCAAGTTCATACTGAGACACGAAGTCCTGGTTCACAGCCCCGCCGCCGCATGCAAAAGGAATCCTGTAGCCTTTCTCCAGAAGTTTGTCATTAACTTCCTTGAATGCATACATGGTCGTGGTCATGAGAGCAGTACCTGTGAGCATTATTGGCTTCTCTTTTTCAACAGCTGCTACTACTTCATCTACAGGGACATCTCTCCCAAGATCTACTACATCATAGCCAGCTGCTCTCAATAGTGCGGCCACAATATTCTTTCCAATATCGTGGACATCACCTTCTGCAACGTGGCAGACAACTTTTCCTTTGGTTTCAGGTGCTTTTCCTGCTTTCTCCTTGACGTATTCGATACCTTCCAACATGGCATCAGCAGACATCATAACATTTGGCAGGAAAATGACTCCCTCATCGTAAAGCCTGGAGACTACTCCCATCCCAACCATCAATGCATCATTAATAAGAGAGATTGGATCTTTCCCAGAGTCGATGGCTTTTTGCAGTCCCTCAACGACATCATCTTCTTCGCCTTCAAAGATAGCTTTTGCAATCGGGTAAATCATTGAATCCTTTGGGTAAAGTTCTTCTGCAGCTTCTTCCGGTGTCATTTCCTTTTCCATTTTTACATTGTAACGAACCAGAATACTACTGGGATCTATTTCTATCAAATATTTAACCTCCATTTTGGCATTTGAGGAGCAAACAATCCCTGATTATCTATAGGAATCAGAGTCGGGTTAAAGGCTAAAGCTCTCCCTGAAATAGATCTTACTGTTATTTAGACATGTAAATATCTGGCTTTTTCATAGAGATAACTAAATGTGATCTAAACAGGTATAAAACCCCAAATTCTTCCCAATTTATTAAAGGGACTCTTAACTCCCCTTAATTTAATTGGAATCCTATATATATAAAACTCACTGAGCAAGTTTAACGTTCTAATACTGAGTTACAATTACTATTTTTGTCATTAGGAGGCTTTATTATCCTCAATGTCATCGCCTTTACTGAACTTTTTCTAACGTATATCCAATTAAATAATATACAGAGTTCTTAACGTTTCGACTACCTCTAAAAAAATATATTTTTCAAGTTTTCAGCAAAATAAGGAACAGCCGGAGAATCTAAAGGTAGAAAAAAATATTTAACAGGCGTAAAGTTAGTTGTTTTATTAATTGTAGTTCAATATAACAAATTCTAATTCAATAGTGACAGATTTTAGATTGCTCATTTTCTTTTGGCTTAATGGATACTGGAAATGGTCTCCCGAAATATATATATATGCAAGTGGTGCGTCTAGGAAATCCCCTGATTTGGATTAATCAGAGGGTATTAAAATCTATAGTTTTTGTAAATGCATACATTTGCTGTATGGTCTATAGCTAAATGTTCTCTCTACAAAGAGATTTATATAAGATTTGCCTTGTAGGTTTCCTCACAGAAGACAAATTTACGAATATTCGACTTTCTTACGATCCTAAAAAATCGTAACGATAATATCTCTATAAATTCAAACAAATTTTCCTTTTGTCCAGAATCTGTAGAAATAACGGATGAAAAAGCTTTATATATTAGATTGACCTTGTATCTGATCCTCACACAAATCAAATGTGTTGAGTAGAGCAAAACGAAGCTTTATATACAAGAAACATCTTGTATGAATTCCTCATAACTCAAAACGCAATGAGGAATAATACAAATATTTATATACAGGAAATGTCTTGTATATATCCTCTTACAGCACGATTGTGTTGAGAGGAATAATCCAAATCTTTATATACAAGAAATGTCTTGTATATGATCCTGCGCAAGATGATTACGTGGGTTAAATCACATATCTCTTTCATCTTTTAATGGAGTCAGGAGTTATTTCCTGTCTGACGAGGATTTTGTCGGTTCGGTTAATTCTGGGCGGTGAGAGTTTTTCATAAAACGAATCATCGCGAAACTGAAATAACTGAATTGATAGTTGTTAGTG
>FZPS01000181.1_pt66 | contig 26220 bp, 28 predicted proteins | sample 1817821 | NCBI WGS metagenome assembly FZPS01 (sample SAMEA104158645, study PRJEB21678) | metagenome | place: Germany | collected 2015-04-21 | reverse complement strand
GGTGAAGAAGGGTTTTATATCTTCTAATCTGCTACCGTCTGTTTCCTATGCCTGCCTCTGTGCAGGCTTTTTTAATACAAGTTATTTGTAATGGAGCAATTTCCTATAAAGCAAGAAATCTCTTTTGTAACAAAGAGTCAAAACCATAACTACCTAAATAAAATTTCATAATTTTGTGACCTAAACACATATTATAACCATTACATACAAATTCGCTTTGTTCATTCGTACAACTGGAATGTGATATTGTTCCACGTCCGCTATAACAAGTATAATTTTCGGTTGTATAATTGGAACAACCGCTATTGCTATCACTCCAACCGCTCCAACAATAAGAAGTGTTTGTGTGACCGCCACAAGAAGTTGTTGAGTGACCTTTGCAATAATAATGTGTAGTACCACTAACAGTATAAGAACCACGATTAGTACAACTACTACCACCCCCACAATAAGAGGTTGAAGAAACTGGATTGCTACAACTACTACCACCCCCACAATAAGAAGTGCTTGTGTGACCATTACAACTATATCGACTATGACCGCCACACCAATAAGTTGTCACACAACAAGCAAGACCCTCTGTGTTATGGCTTGAATGATATAGAGTACCCGAATTGTTATAACACCACCCTGTATCAGAATGAATACCCGATTGAACTACACCGCCAATATGTGTGTATACGGTATTTTCACCCTCGTTTAAAGAGTAAGAACCGTCACAATAGCTAAAATCTGCAACACCGTCACCGTCTATATCAACATAAGGAACTTCTATCATTTCAGTTAAAGTATCAAAACACTCTTTTGATACATCATTAGCCTGTCTGCCTGTAAAATCCGTTCCGATTGTGCCAAGAATAACAGCTTTCCAAACTCTTTAATAACTAGTAAACTTACAAGCTTATAGCTACTCGCTCTTAATTACTTCTACCATAGACTTAGCCAAACCTGCTATGCTCTGGATTTCAGAAGGAATAATTATCTTAGTTGCCTTACCATCAGCAGCTTTTTCAAATGCTTCCATACTTCTTAATTGAAGTACTGCTTGAGTAGGATCTGATTCCTTAAGGAACTTAATACCTTCAGCCCTAGCCTTCTGTATCTGGAAAATCGCTTCAGCCTCACCTTCTGCTTCTCTAATCATGGCTTCTTTCTTGGCCTCAGCACGAAGTATGGCTGACTCCTTCTCACCCTCTGCATTAAGAATAGCTGATTCCTTATTCCCTTCCGCAACAAGAATTGCTGATTTTTTCTGTCCTTCTGCTATAAGAATTGCCTCCCTACGCTCTCTTTCAGCCTTCATTTGCTTTTCCATGGCATCCTGAATAGCCGCAGGTGGAATAATATTCTTAAGCTCAATACGAGTTATTTTAATTCCCCAAGGATCTGTAGCTTCGTCAATGATTAATCTCATCCTGGAGTTAATATGCTCTCTAGATGTCAAGGTCTCATCAAGCTCAAGGTCTCCTATAATATTTCTCAGGGTAGTTGCTGTTAAGTTCTCTATTGCCATTATTGGATTCTCTACACCATAGGTGTATAGCTTAGGATCTGTAATTTGAAAAAACACCACTGTATCAATCTTCATGGTTACATTATCCTTAGTAATCACAGACTGGGGCATAAAGTCTGCCACCTGTTCCTTCAGTAGTACTCTTTTGGCTACTTTGTCTATCAAGGGTAACTTAAAGTGTAATCCTACCTCCCAAGTTGCTTGATATCCTCCAAGGCGCTCCAAAATATATGCATTAGCCTGAGGAACTATTCTTACACATGATGAAATGATTAGTAAAATAAGTATTGCGAAAATAACTACTATGGCTTCTACTGGCAATCTTATCCCTCCTTCTTTATACTTACAATTAATTTAACTCCTGAAATACTCTCAACTATTACCTTTGTTCCCTTTTCTATTACCTCATCGTTAATTGATCTTGCCGTCCACTCCTGACCACCTACAAGAGCTAACCCAGTACCCTTTATATTATTAATGGTGGTAGTAACAAGTGCCTCCCGTCCAATTATTGCTGAGTAATTTGTCCTAATACGGGTAGAATTAAAATACTTCTTTACAACTGGTCTTGTAAAATACAATAAAACTAGGGATATTAATAAGAATAAAATGACTTCCAAAACCAAGTTGTCATAGAATAATGAAACTATAAATGCAACTAAGGCTCCACCTGCAAACCAAATTGTGGTTAGACCAAGAGTTATTATTTCAATTAATATTAATACTGCCAAGATAATAAGCCATGCAAGTTGATTCATCTTTCTCAATTCCCCCTTTCTTTTATGCTATATCCTTATTCTATATAATTATTACAACTAATACAATAGTATCCGTCGTTTTTAATTAAACTTTAATCTATATCAATTTTCATCTGCCTTGCCAACTCATACATTAATATCGCGGCTGCAATAGCCGCATTTAGGGATTCCACCTTACCAGCCATAGGGATTCTTACTAACTTGTCGGCATAGTTACTAGCCTCATCTGACAATCCCTTTGCCTCATTTCCTATTAACAAACCACATTTATCCAGATGGCCATCCTGGCAATCATAAGATTGGCCTGATAAATGTGCCGCATATAGTGTATATCCATGACTCTTAAGTCGTGGCAAAAACTCTATATAATTATCCACCTCATAATATGGAAGACGATAAATAGAACCCATAGTTGACCTTACTACTTTAGGCTGAAATATATCTGCACAGGACCTATTTAGGATAATCCCTGTAACTCCAGCCGCCTCTGCTGTACGTATTATAGTCCCCATATTGCCCGGATCTCTTATGTCCTCTAGTAAAATTAAAAATCCCTTGTTTTTAGATATCATTTGGTCCAATCTATATATTGGCATTCTTACAGTTCCCATAATACCCTGTGGAGTCATGGTGTCTGCCACCTGCTTTATTACCGAGTCTGCTACTATCTCATAATCAAGTCCAATAAAAAAATCCTGTTTATCAAGTTTCTCCTGATAAAAACTCTCAGAAATATAAGCCTTAACCAGAATCCCGGCCTCCCTTGCCTCCTCAAACATCTTTATGCCCTCCACCACAAATAGGCCTTGGTCCTTACGGGCCCTAGCCTTTTTTTGTAGTAGGTTTAGATTTTTTATCTGAGGGTTATTAAAGCTGGTGATTACCGAATGACTCATATTAACTATCCTCTTGCATTTTACTTAGCTTTGCTGCTTGATCTGCTGCAATCAGGCTATCAATAATCTCATCAAGGTCTCCATTTAATACATTCTCAATCTGGTGAAGGGTAAGCTTTATCCTATGATCAGTAATTCTTCCCTGTGGAAAGTTATAGGTTCTAATCTTTTCTGAACGATCTCCTGTACCAATCTGACTCTTTCTTGACTCAGCCTCTGCACTTTGAGCCTTCTCCATCTCCAATTCATAAAGACGAGAACGAAGTATCTTAATTGCCTTATCCTTATTCTTTAATTGAGACTTTTCATCCTGGCATGAAATAACAATTCCTGTAGGTACATGGGTTAGCCTTACTGCAGAGTCTGTTGTATTAACGCTCTGTCCTCCGTTGCCTGAAGACCTAAAGACATCAAATTTACAGTCATTCAGATCAAGCTCAACATCCACCTCATCAGCCTCAGGCATAATTGCAACTGTTGATGTTGAGGTATGAATTCTACCGCCAGATTCTGTAACAGGAACCCTCTGAACACGATGGACTCCACTTTCATATTTAAGTTTGGAATATGCGCCCTTACCGTTAATCATAAATACAACTTCCTTAAATCCGCCTATTCCATTCTCATTAAGGTTCATCATATCAATCTTCCAATTACTTCGTTCTGCATACATTACATACATACGATATAACTCCGCGGCAAAAAGAGCAGCCTCATCTCCTCCTGCACCAGCTCTGATTTCAACTATAACGTTCTTATCATCATTGGGATCCTTAGGAAGAAGTAGGATTTTAAGCTCTTCCTCTATCTGGCTAATCATTGTTTTGCTCTCGTTAAGCTCTTCTCTGGCAAGCTCACGAATTTCCTCATCAGTTTCCTCATCTAGCATAAGAAGACTATCTTCCATAGTCTTTTTGTATTCTTTATACTCAAGATATTTATTAACAATATCTGTAAGATCTGATTGTTCCTTCATCAAATCTCTATAGCGTTTCTGATCATTAACTACATTAGGATTTGACAATTCCTCTTCGATTTCCTTATATCTTATAAGAATATCCTCTAAACGATCAAACATATTTACTCCTCCATTACTCTAATTCAAAACTAGTCTTCCATACACAATACGGTCATGTCCACTATAGTCCTTCTTTATATCAACATCAGTTAATCCAGCACTTTGTAGCATACTCTTAACAGCCTGGCCTTGATCATATCCAATTTCAAAAAAAACATGGCCTCCTGGATTCAAAAACCTATAAAGGTCACTTATTATCTTTTTATAAAATCTAAGACCATCAGGTCCACCGTCAAGTGCAAGAACAGGCTCCCAATCCTTAACCTCAGGCATTAATGAAGCTAGGTCAAGAGATTTAATATAGGGTGGATTTGATATGATAATATCATACTTACCTTCAAGCTTATCAAACAAATCACTCTTAATAAACTCCACTTCTGCCTTATGGACTTTTCTATTCCTATCTGCAACCTGCAATGCTTTTTCAGATATGTCTACACCAACAGCCCGTTTCAAACACCCTAGCTTTGCCAGAGATATTATTATACATCCCGAACCAGTGCATAAATCAAGCACAGATTTATTATTAGAAAGCTTCAAGACCTCTTCCACTAAAAGCTCGGTTTCCTGCCTTGGGATTAAGACATCCTCATTGACCTCAAACTCTAGCCCCATAAACTCCTGTGTTCCTAGAAGATATTGAAGTGGTATATGGTTAGCTCTCTTTTCTATTAATTTCATATACTCTTTCGCTTTATCCTTAGGACATATCTCTTGTCCGTGTATGAAAAATTCCACTCTACTTAATCCAAAAACATGGGTCAGCAGATACCAAGAATCCACATCGGCATCCGCTACCCCATTACTCTTTAGGAATTCATAGGCAGTCTTCAATAATTCTTTATAAGTACTCATATAATCAATCTTTGCCCTCCGGTCTACGAAGATTAATCATCCTCACTAAAATCAAGGTATTTATCAAGGGCTCTTAATATCTCGTCATCTTCTTCATAATCATTAGCAGAACTGGCTTCGCTTATCTCAGAAGTCGCAGCATATTCGTTACTAGCTATGTCTTTTTTATTAGTTTCAGAAGTTTTATTGGCTTTTTTAACCTTATGATTCTTCTTAGCTTGAGAATCCTTATTAGCCTCACTTGCACTTACTTTTGGCTTTTCCTCAGCCTTATCTTCTCTAGCCTGTATTTGCTTTCCTGGTTCTTCACTTTCTTCTGTCTCTAGAAAACCTCTCCAGTCAAATATAGTATCAACCGACTTAATTGCAACTTCAATCATATCATCATCAGGTTCTTTAGTTGTTAGAGCCTGCATCCACAAGCCAGGTTTACTTATTATATTAACGATAATATTATCACTTTTACCTGCTAAGCGAATAAACTCATATGATACTCCAGCAATAATAGGTACAAATAAAACCCTTGAAACAATTCTTAAAACAAGTGTTTCCGGTCTAAAAATCATGAAAAAAACAAGGCTTATAAACATAATAAGAAGCATGAAGCTAGTGCCACAACGTTTATGAGCTTTCGACTGCCATTTCACATTTTCAACGGTAAGCTCAAAACCATTCTCAAGGCAATTAATAGTCTTATGCTCTGCACCATGATACATAAACACCCTCTTTATCTCCTTCATCTGAGAAGCGGCAATAACATAAGCTATAAATATAGTAACCCTAATTAATCCTTCCAAAAGTAAAATAAGAAAATCACTGTCTGTCCATCTAGTAAACACATCAGATATGAATACTGGCAAGACCATAAATAAAAAGACTGAGATTGCAAAAGATGCTATTACAGCCAATACCATTAGTAAGGCATTAACTTTTTCAGAACTTTCCTTCTTAGGCTTTTTACTTTCTTCTTCTTCATCAAAAAAGCTTGCTGAAAAGTTCAATACCTTAACTCCGATTACCATTGAGTCGACAAAGGCCAGAATTCCTCTAAAAATTGGTAGCTTAAACAGCTTTACCTTCTCTCCAAAATCCTTGTGTTTCTTCTTGTCTACAGTAATTTCATTGTTTGGTTTACGAACTGCTATGGCGTATTCATCCTTATTTTTCATCATAACGCCTTCGATAACAGCCATACCCCCAATACCGGATGGTTTCATTTTTATCCCAAGCCTTTCTTGTAAATTAATTTATTAATAGATAATTGTAAACAAATTATTCTTTAAGTGGATATTTAAAAATAGGCTGAGGAAACAAACCTCAACCCAATTTTTAACGCTCTATAAAAGTACCTAATTAGTGTCCTGTTTAATACCATATCTACGATTAAACTTCTCAATCGCTCCACGAGCAGCAGCAGTCTTTTGCTGGCCAGTATAAAAAGAATGGCATTTTGAACAAATCTCAACACGAATTTCTTCCTTGGTTGATCCTGTTACAAATTCATTACCACAGTTACAAGATACCTTTGCCTGAAAATATTTTGGTTGAATTTCTGTCTTCATGATTTCACCTCTTAACTACTAATATAATTTTATATAAGTCTATATAGAATTGTTCGTCCTTATAAACAGCTTATTAATTATATCATAGCTGTTTTTCTATTGCAATACCTAAAAAACAATTTTAGTCTTCTTTATAATCTCAATAAATTCAGCATTAGTTCTTGTTCTTATAAACATATCAATAATTCTCTCTAAGGCCTCATCAGATTTCATGCCCCCAAGAGCCTTTCTAATAAGATAAGTAGCTTCTAACTCTGGCCGTGTAAGCAGTAAGTCTTCTCGCCTTGTGCTTGATCTTGGTAAATCAATTGCTGGGAATATGCGTTTTTCTGATAAGCTTCGGTCAAGAACCAGCTCCATATTACCTGTACCTTTAAACTCTTCAAATACAACATCATCCATACGACTACCAGTATCCACCAGCGCAGTCGCAAGTATTGTAAGACTGCCACCCTCTCTCATGTTTCTTGCCGCGCCAAAAAACTTCTTTGGCATATAAAGAGCTGCAGGATCAAGTCCACCAGATAAGGTCCTACCACTAGGCGAAACAGTTAAGTTATAAGCCCTAGCAAGCCTGGTTATACTGTCTAATAAAATTACAACATCCTTCTTATGTTCTACTAGACGCTTTGCTCTTTCAATAACCATTTCTGATACTCTCTTATGGTTTTCAGGAAGCTCATCAAATGTAGAATAAATAACTTCCACATTTTTACCCTCAATTGATTCCTTAATATCAGTAACTTCCTCAGGTCTTTCATCTATCAAAAGTATAATAAGCTTCATTTCCTGGTGATTTCTTGTTATGGCTTTTGCTATCTGCTTTAATAAGGTTGTCTTACCAGTCTTAGGTTGAGATACAATCATACCCCTTTGCCCCTTGCCTATGGGTGATATCAAATCTACCATACGCATAGCTACTCCTGTTCCTGGAGTTTCAAGATGGATTCTCTCATTGGGAAATACAGGTGTCAAATCTTCAAATCTAGGTCTCTTTTGTGCTTCATTGGGATGGATACCGTTAACTGATCGGATGTATAAAAGTGCAGAGAATTTCTCGTTTTGACTTTTAATCCTAGTATTACCCATAACTATGTCTCCCGTCTTTAAGTTAAATCTCCTAATCTGGGCAGGAGATACATAGACGTCATTTCCTCCAGGTAGGTAGTTATCACATCTTATAAAACCATAGCCATCTGGTAATACCTCAAGAATACCCTCCTTCGTCTCTCCACTATCCAGCTGCTCCACCTCCGAATATCCAGAGTGCCTGTCTTCTTCCTTAGAGGCTACAGGAGCTGCCTGTTCATTGGTTATATTGTTTTCATTACTCATCTTCTTTGTGCCTTCAGTATTAGCAGCTTCATCTTCATCATTTCTTTTTAGCACTTCAATTAGTTCACTTTTTTTAAGCGAAGCAATATTTTTCATTCCCTTTTCTTTTGCAAGTTCTCTTAACTTAACAAGAGTCATTGAATTATATTGAATTTCCATTAGTTCAGCTCCTTTGATTATTTGATGGATTCTATCCAGATTGAAATATGTGGGGGAAGATATGATATAGAAAATTACGAAGGATTACTTATCCTTAATTATGCATATCCTATTATACACCTTTTTGTAAATAAAGTAAAACATTTTCATTTAAACGATTTCACATCTCACTTGATTTCCCTTGCTTCTGGTGCTATCATTACTTTAATTAGTTATATATTAAAACAATCTTAATATATAATAGAAAAATTTACAATAAATATAGGAATAAAGTATGTTAAACAATCTTGATAAACAACCTTTTTGGGGAGACAAAAGATACCACTCCCTAGATTTTAACCTAAAAAGTTCTTTTGGTAAAAAACTATATAAACTATCACTAAATGGAGGAATGACTTGTCCAAATAGGGATGGTACACTTGATTACAGGGGCTGCATCTTTTGTAGTCAGGGTGGGTCTGGTGATTTTACTAGTCCCCAACAACTATCTATCACTAAGCAAATTGAAGAAGCCAAAAAACTTGTTATTAATAAACTTCCTTCTAATCAACCGATACAGTATATTGCCTACTTCCAGGCCTACACCAATACCCATGCTCCGGTTTCCTATCTAGAAAGTATTTTCCAGGAAGCAATAAAACATCCGGATATAGCCATCCTCTCTATAGCTACAAGGCCCGACTGCCTGGATGATGATATCCTTTCTTTATTAGATAAGCTTAATAAGAAAAAGCCAGTCTGGATAGAGCTTGGGCTTCAAACAATTCATGATGATACGGCAAAATGGATTCGGCGAGGATATGATCTTTCCATCTTCCATAAGGCAGTAGAAAGACTCCACTTAATAAGTGTTAAGGTGATAGTTCATACCATTCTTGGCTTGCCAAGAGAAACAAAAAATGATATGTTAAAGACTATGGAATACATTGGCCATCTTTCAAATCAAGGACTCGTCCATGGAATAAAGCTACAGCTACTCCACATACTAAAGGGAACCGATCTGGCCACTATCTACTTAGAAGATAATTCATTACACACTTTATCAATGGATGAATATATAGATTTGGTGATTTCTTGTCTTGAGCGTCTTCCCAAAGACCTAGTAATACATCGGCTTACTGGTGACGGTCCCAAAAAAATTCTTCTTGCTCCATTATGGAGCAGCAACAAAAGACTTGTACTTAACTCCCTTCATAAGAAAATGAAGGAAATAGATACATGGCAAGGAAAATACTACGATAAGGAGCTATTATAATGCCATCTGATACCTTTATGTTATATAAATTAATGATTTTGTACATTTTGAGCCGGGTAGATTTCCCACTTTCCAATGCACAACTAACAGCCTTTATACTCGAAAAAGAGTATACTAATTACTTTAATATTCAAAGAGCAATCTCAGAGCTGCTGGATGATGAATATATAGCAGTAAAGACAATACGGAACAGCTCTCTGTACTTAATTACTGATAGCGGAAACGAAACACTTCTTTTCTTTGATAATTTAATCTCATCAGGTATTAAAGAAGATATTGAAAATTATCTAACACAGAACAAATACGAGCTTAAAGAAGAGATTTCCTCTCCAGCTGACTACTATCAAGTAAAAAAAGGTGAGTTCTCTGTAAGACTAAGTGTAATCGAACGAGATTCAAGCATCATTGACTTGACTCTCAGTGTCCCCACCGAAGAGGAGGCCAAGGCCATATGCAATAATTGGAGCGATAAAAGCTCAGATATATATGGCTACCTAATGTCATCTCTTCTAAACTAATTCTTCTGTATTTGATAAACCGCACACATCCTCAATATAGGCCCAAACTTCATCTTTCCCCTGCTTCGTTAATGAAGAAAAGGGGAATATTTTTGTCTCTGCTCCAGCCCCTAAGCCTTCTCTAATCATTTTTACATGCTTTGCTATCTGACTTCTTTTAAGCTTGTCCATTTTTGTTGCAATTATTACTGGCATAAAGCCATGATACACAATCCACTGATACATACTTATATCGTTTTGCGAGGGCTCATGCCGGATATCAATAAGCAGAAATACAAGCTTTAATTGCTTAGATGTCATTAGATACCCTTCTACCATCTTGCCCCATTTCTCTCTTATAGTCTCTGCTGTCTTTGCATAGCCATAGCCAGGAAGATCCACAAAATACAAGGTATCATTGATATTATAATAATTAATGGTCTGAGTCTTTCCAGGCTGTGATGATGTTCTTGCCAAGGCTTTACGGTTTATCAGACTATTAATTAATGAAGATTTTCCTACATTTGATTTACCAGCAAATGCAATCTCAGGCTTATCATTTTCAGGAAGAACGCTTGTTATACCACATACTGTTTCAAGATTTACATTCTTAATTATCATCATGTTCCCTCCAAGAAATTAAAATGGGTAAGCTAGGTCCCCATACACAAGGTAAAGTGCATTAACAGAGCCTAGTTACCCACTTATAATCATATAAACTTTTAGGCAATTTCGCCCTTACTCTTCTTTGTAGCTCGCTTTATGGATGGCCTTCTAATCATGCCTTCCTCTCCCATAACTAGCTTTGGCTTTTCAGTACCAAGAATAACTTCTTTAGTTATTATACATTTGACTATGTCTGTTTCCGACGGAACAGTATACATGGTATCCATCATAGCAGATTCCATAATCGCACGTAGTCCTCTGGCTCCTATCTTTCTGCTAAAGCTTTTTTTAGCTATTTCCTCTATAGCTGCCTCTTCGAACTCAAGCTCAACACCGTCTATTTCAAACAGTTTCTTATACTGCTTTATAATGGCGTTTTTTGGTTCTACCAGAATCCTCATAAGGGCCGCCTCATCATGAGCATCTAAGGCTACACTTACAGGCACACGCCCAACAAATTCTGGTATCAGTCCAAATTTTATTAGGTCCTGGGGCATAACCTGTCGAAATAGCTCTCCTATATTGGCCTTGTTTTTATCGGAGATTTGCGCATTAAATCCTATAGATTTCTTACCTATTCTGGATTCAACAATCTTTTCTAGTCCATCAAAAGCTCCACCACATATAAACAAGATATTAGTTGTATCTATTTGTATAAATTCCTGGTGGGGATGCTTTCTTCCACCCTGAGGTGGTACAGAAGCTACCGTACCCTCAAGTATCTTAAGTAATGCCTGCTGTACTCCTTCACCTGATACATCCCGAGTAATTGATGTGTTTTCAGATTTTCTAGTTATTTTATCAATCTCATCAATATATATAATCCCATACTGGGCTCGTTCAACATCAAAATCAGCGGCTTGAATTATCTTTAGAAGGATATTCTCAACATCCTCACCTACATAACCGGCCTCAGTAAGTGCCGTAGCATCTGCAATTGCAAAAGGTACATTAAGAAGCTTCGCCAAGGTCTGAGCCAGATAAGTCTTTCCTGAGCCTGTAGGCCCTACCATTAAGATATTGCTCTTTTGAAGCTCAACATCTAAGTCCTTTTCTGCCAAAACTCTTTTATAATGGTTATATACTGCTACAGATAATACCTTCTTGGCATCATCCTGTCCAATTACATGTTCATCTAAAAAGCTTTTTATTTCAGCTGGCTTTAACAGATTAATATCTGAATCCATCAGAATATCTCCGTCAAATTCCTCTTCAATGATTTCACTACATATTTCTATGCATTCATCACAGATATACACTCCAGGTCCGGCAATCAGTTTTCTGACTTGATCCTGCGTCTTATTACAAAATGAACATCTAAGTTGCTTTCTGTCATCTACTTTTCCTGCCATTGCCATCTCACCTCATCTCTTTGTAGTGCAAAATCACTATATTTATCTCTTGGCTAAAATGCCATCGATAATACCATAATTTTGTGCCTCTTCTGCACTCATATAAAAATCTCTTTCAGTATCCACTTCAATTACATCAAGGGGTTTACCAGTGTTTGCTGCTAATATTTCATTAATCTTTTTCTTAGTTCTCATAATATTATCTGCAACAATCTTAATATCAGTCGCCTGTCCTCTGGCTCCACCTGAAGGCTGATGAATCATAACCTCAGCATTAGGTAAGGCTAAACGCTTTCCTTTTGCACCGCCTGCTAGCAAAAATGCTCCCATACTTGCAGCCATACCTATACATATAGTAGATACATCACATTTAATGTAGTTCATAGTATCATAGATAGCCATACCTGCGGTTACGGACCCTCCAGGACTGTTAATATAAAAGTTAATATCCTTGCCTGGATCCTCAGATTCCAAGAAAAGTAGCTGTGCAACGATTATGCTAGCAGCTGTATCAGTAACTTCTTCTCCAAGAAAAATAATTCTTTCCTTTAATAATCTTGAAAATATATCGTAGCTTCTTTCACCACGGCTAGTTTGCTCTATGACATAAGGTACTAAACTCATATTAATTTCCTCCTTCTTTCTTTGATCCTGTTATTAACAAATGTTTATAGCAAATGTAATTTATCATATGTTAAACCTATAGATTTTGTCTATAACTAGGCTTCTACAGAAGCTTCCAGAACAAAATCTACAGCCTTTTGTACTGCAATATCCGCCTCAATCTGCTCTTTTTCCTTGTCGCCAATCATTTCTTTTAACTTATCTATTTCCATCTTATACATAGTTGCCATCTCAGTCAATTCCTTATCTAATTCTTCCTCAGAGACTTGGATACCCTCTGCCTTAACTATAGCCTCTAAAACGAGACGACTTTGTATACGCTTTAATGCCTGTGGTCTTAAGCTTTCAATAAATTTACGAGAATCCATTCCTGTAAACTGGAAGTACTGGTCTAAGGAAAGCCCCTGATAGCTCATTCTCTGGGCAAAATCTTCTGCCATCTGATTAACCTGTGACTCAATCATAGGCTCTGGAATATCCATGCTTGCATTTTCAATAATCTTATCAACTATTTCATTTTCCTTAGCAGTCTTTAGTTCCTTCTCTTTACTTTCCTTAAGTGTAGCCTTAATATTTTCTTTATATTCATCTAATGTATCAAATTCAGATACATCTTGAGCAAAATCATCGTCTAACTCAGGAAGCTCTTTAGCCTTTATTTCATTAATCTTAACCTTGAAAACAGCAGGCTTGCCAGCTAATTCCTCTGAATGATACTCCTCAGGGAATGTAACATTTACATCAAGCACATCGCCTATTGACTTACCAATTAATTGGTCCTCAAAATTATCTATAAATGAACCAGAGCCAATAGTCAAAGAATGCCCCTCAGCCTTACCACCTTCAAAAGGTTCTCCATCTACAAATCCTTCAAAATCAATTACAGCTATGTCATCCTTCTGGATTGGTCTGTCATCTACTGTAAGCATTCTGGAGTTCTGCTCCCGTTCTTTTTCAATACGGTCCATAACCTCTTCATCAGTTACAGTCACTTCTTTTTTCTCTACCTGTATTCCCTTATAATCGCCTAGAGTAACCTCCGGCTTAATTGCAACTTCTGCAGTAAAAATAAAGGGTTTTCCTTTCTCTATCTGTACCACATCAATTTCTGGTCTTGACACAATCTCAAGCTCGCTTTCAAGAGCAGCCTTCTCATAAGCCATTGGAATAATCTCATTAGCTGCATCTTCATAAAAAATGCTGGCACCATACATCTTTTCAACTAAAGCTAAAGGCGCCTTTCCCTTACGAAAGCCCTGAACATTAATCTTATTTTTACTCTTTTGATATGCCTTCTCAATAGCCTTCTCAAACTCTTCTGCAGAAGCCTCTATAGTAAGCTTTGCCATATTCTTCTCTAATTTTTCAACCTGTAAACTCATTTTAGTTTCCTCCTTGTATTATGTACCTTTATTATCAGTGTAAATGACATGGGGTTATATATACTTTTATCCGACATAAAATTACATATCTCCCGTAAAGTACATTACGCATTGTTTTGCAGACATTTTGACATTAGTATATTATAACATAAGGCTTCTGTAAATACTATATTTTTATTTCCATTGTTTTTTGCCTACTCATCAAGCTCATGTCCTTGTTCTCTTATCTTTTCAACAATCTTATCTACTATTTCTTTACACAGGTCATCTGATTTAGCTTCAACCATAACACGAATCAAGGGCTCTGTTCCACTCTCTCTTACCAGAATCCTACCATCCGCGCCAAGCTGGCTTTCTAGCCTTTCGATTAATTCCTTTACCACAGGATCCTCGCCTACTGCACTTTTATCCTTTACTCTAACATTTACAAGTAGTTGTGGAAAAACAATTAAGTCCTTGCAGAGTTCTGATAGCTTTGCCTTACTTTCAAGCATAACTTCCATAATCTTTAAGGAGGTTAAAATACCATCTCCTGTAGCACCATGCTTAGCAAAGATTATATGCCCTGACTGCTCTCCTCCGATGGAGTGGCCATTAGCTAACATATTCTCATATACATACTTATCTCCTACAGCTGTCTGCACATAATTAATACCCTTACGGTCCAAGGCCTTATAAAGTCCCATATTTGACATTACAGTTGTAACAAGGGTATTATTGGCAAGATCGTTTTTTTCCTTCATATATACACTACATAGGTACATAATAAGGTCCCCATCAATAATATTGCCCATTTCATCAACAGCCAAACATCTATCTGCATCTCCATCATAGGCAAAACCTACATCAAGCTGGTTTTCTACAACAAATCTTTGCAAATTCTCCATATGAGTCGAGCCACAGTTTTTATTAATATTTGTTCCATCGGGCTCTGCAGCTATTACATAGGTTTTTGCACCAATAGCATCAAAAACTCCCTTAGCAATAGAAGTTGCTGAGCCATTAGCTAGATCTAGACCTACCCTTTTCCCTCTAAAAGAACGGGTTGCAAGAGATATAAGATAACCAATATAACGGTTTCTTCCTATAGCATAGTCAACAGTCTTACCTATATTTTCTCTTGTAGCTAGTGGTATCCTATCAACAGGCCCATCAATATATTCTTCAATCAGGTCCTCTACTTCAGCCTCCAGCTTAGAGCCACTTTTATTAACTATCTTTATTCCATTATCATAATAAGGATTATGGCTCGCAGATATCATAATTCCACAATCAAAGCCTTCTGTTCTAACTACATATGATACACTTGGTGTAGTAGTTACATGTAGTAAATATACATCAGCACCACTTGCAGTTAGTCCTGCTACAAGAGAATATTCAAACATATAACTTGACCTTCTAGTATCTTTTCCTATAACCACCTTAGCCTTATGGTCTCTCCCATAATGATGTCCCAAAAACCTACCTACTTTGTAAGCATGCTCAACTGTCAAATCAACATTTGCTTCTCCACGAAATCCATCAGTGCCAAAATATTTACCCATTATTATGTTCCTTTCCTAATCAAATTCAGCAATTAATTTTATATGTAAATATATGCCGTTAGCATTCTCTTATTGCAAATCATTTTACTCTTCGTAACTCATTTTAACATAGACTAGTGTTATTTGAAAAGCCACTATTGACATATAAATTCTAACAGACCGTTTTTTATGTAAGAGAAAGATAAAAAAACGATGTCAAGCACCTAGCACCTGACACCGTTTTTACTGTCTGTATAAACTCTTATTTATTGTTGTTGTCCGGATTGACCTGACATAGCTTGTTCCTGGCTACGGATCATACGTCTAACCATTTCTCCACCAACAGAACCATTCTGCTTACTGGTTAAGTCGCCATTATAACCCTGTTTTAAAGGAACACCAAGTTCGTTAGCAACCTCCATTTTAAAACGATTAAGAGCTTCTCTTGCTTCAGGAACTTCTACTCTGTTAGAACCACTGTTATTGTTACTAGCCATTACTTTCACCTCCATTATGATTATCAAAGCAACCATCTAACAAAATCATCTTGTAGGTTCAGCGGTGCTGATTATTCTACGAAGTTATCTTCTATAAAAAATCAACACTGCAGGTGATATTTGTTTTTGTATTGCTTGTAATCATATTGTTAACAGAGTGAGTAAATATTATGATGGTAATTATTGTTCTAGTATCCAATGCTTATCAGATATTGTTACTTAAATTGAATTAATTAACTGAAATAACAAGAATTTTCGGATAACCAATGGCAATCTCAACGTTTTTACCATTTCCCGCTGCATATACTAAGCTTTCAGCCAGCTCTCCGGCATAATATGAAATAACATCTTGATCCATACTACTTAGAGCAGGTATCATTTCTCCTACTGTACCTTTCCTGCGTCTGATTTTTGATCTTATTTTTTTTACAGCCTGGGATGCTTGAACTCCGCTTAAGCCAGCTGTTATAATAAGATTTTTGCAAACCTCACTCGGTAAACAATAATAACCATATTGAATAGTGTCATCCAAGGTTTTTTCTTTTTTTACCGTTCTAATTCTATCCATGTTATAAATGTTTCCCTCCCTCACTGAATTGATTACTGTAAATATATTCCATTTTCACGCATTTGTCAACATTTATTCCTATATTTGTATTCAAATTTATCTAATTTTATCCTATATTTGCAGTAAAGAAGGAATATTTCAAAATAAAGTTATAAAAGAACAAAAAACAGAGGATTCCCAAACAACATGTAGAATGCCTAATCGTTTATAGAATAAATCATGACTCTTTGTATACTAACATATAAATATAGAAAAGCTTCATCATGGAGTGTAGAAATATGCTTTCGAGATTAACCAGTCTTAATCAATTTATATGGGGTATCCCCATGCCTGTTCTACTTTTTTCTGCCCATATATATTTTACCATCCGCCTAGGAGGCATCCAAAGGCATATTGGAAAGGCAGTAAGTCTATCAGTTAAGTCCGACCCCTCATCAGAAGGTGATATCAGTGGATTTGCAGCCCTTTCTGCTACTCTGGCGGCTACTATAGGGACTGGTAACATAGTTGGAGTATCCACAGCTGTTGCCCTAGGAGGTCCAGGAGCCATATTCTGGTGTTGGCTAACAGGTCTTCTTGGAATGGCTACCTCCTATGCAGAATGTTTTCTTGGTGTATTATATAGAAAAAAAACAAAGGACCAAACCTTTATTGGTGGTCCTATGTATGCCATGGAATATGGTATGAATAAAAAATGGCTTGCTGTAGTCTTTTGCTTTTTTACTCTAGTAGCCTCATACGGAGTAGGTTGCTCCACACAAGCAAGAGCTATCACCGAAACAGCCAATACCATATGGGGGCTTCCAGAATATATAGTGGGTATTATCATTGCAATAGCCGTTGGGCTAGTCATCATAGGGGGCATTCAATCCATTGGGAAAATATGCACCAAGCTGGTTCCTTCGATGGGTTTTTTCTATCTATTTGCATGCCTTGTAATACTAATTATAAATCGAGACTACCTATGGCAGGGAATACTCACTATTATACGATCTGCCTTCATCAGGTCAAAGCTTCCTGCTGCCGTGGCAGGAGGTTTTGTCGGCGGGAGCCTTAAGACTGCTGCCAGATATGGAATTGCCCGAGGATTATTTACAAATGAGGCAGGACTTGGATCCGCAGCTATTACTGCAGCTGGGGCCAAAACCTCCCACCCCTCAAGGCAGGCTCTTATCTCAATGAGTGCCACCTTTTGGGACACCGTTATTATGTGTGCCATTACTGGCCTAGTAATAGTCACAAATTTGCTTAAAAACCCCTCCTCCACAGAGGGCTATTCCTTTACCGAGCTAACCACTGCCGCCTTTTCTCCTATTCCCTACGGAAGAAGTATATTAGGCTTATCCCTGATAGCCTTTGCAATAGCTACCCTAATAGGCTGGTCATATTTTGGCGAAAAGGCTGTAGAATATTTATTTGGTAAGTCAGGAATAAATACATATCGCCTATGCTATATTTTTATGATTTTTCTGGGCTCCATTATGTCCTTGAAGCTTGTATGGGAGCTTACTGACTTGGTTAATGCCCTCATGGCTATCCCAAACCTTATCTGTCTACTTGCATTACGAAAGAAAATACAAGCCTACAAACAATAAGTGACTTAATTAATAATGCTTATATATAATATCTTTGGCTATCTTTTTTGAAACGTCCTTACCCATAAGCTTTTTTATAAGAGCCAAAGAAAAATCTATAGCTGTACCAAGTCCCTTAGAAGTGACCACATTACCATCCTCAACCACATCCTCATTAACCACAATACTATCAGTTAAGCGGTCTTCGAATCCTGGATAACAGGTGGACTGCTTTCCAGCCAACAAACCTTTACTTCCCAATATACTAGGAGCCGCACATATTGCCGCTATATTCTTTTTCTTCTTATTAAACTCCATTAGTAGCTTATCAAGCCCCTCATGATCCATTAGATTATTTGTGCCAAGTAATCCACCAGGAAGTACTAATAGGTCAGCATCATCAAAACTTGTATCATCGAATAAGCCATCTGCCATAACCCTAATTTGATGAGCTCCAGTAACCTCTAAGCTTTTAGATATTGATATCATAGGAATTTCAATCCCTGCTCTCCTAAGTAAATCCACAACTGTCAATGCTTCTACCTCTTCAAAGCCATCTGCTAGAAAGATATATGCCTTTGCCATAATGCTTCCTCCTTTTTATAGAATTATTATTTATAACAAGTTCAAGTATTTGATATTATAGCCTGTCCATATACTAAAATATTATAATGGAAGGAGGCTTCACAGGCAAGTATGGGAATACTCCTTCCTTTTTAAACAACTAATACTCTAATAACTTTAATTTCATCTAATTTAACACCATTAGGCTTGACACTCCTACATTCTTAAGTGTAAGCATAGGTTTACAATCATTGTTAGTCTTATAAACAACATCAGGACATAGCTCCAATACGTAACAATCATCATATTTAACCCTAAATTCAAAGCAGCCACACGCCCCAACTCTTTCGCTGTGAATTAATTCCTTCACCTCATTAGAGATTTTATATAAACTAACTATATATTCATGCGGACAGCAACATCCACAACCCCATATACATCCGAATATTAACCCAGGTATAATCTGACAGTCCTTACTCTTCTCCTTCACTAATATCCTGCGATAAACAACTCTAGTTCTTGCAATTGTATATGGAATTGGGACTTTAACAGGATATGGCCTATACTCGATACGGGTTTCTGCAGGAGGACAAGGTGGACAGGGCTCTGCTGTCGGACAAGTTGGGCAGGGCTCTGCTACCGTACAAGGTGGGCAAGGCTCTGGCTCCTTACAAGGCGGACAGGGTGGACACTCAATAATCGGCTCCACTATAGGTGATATTGGTATCTGTGGTGGAGAAGGAGTAGGTATTTGGACTGGTATTCGGTCTGACACATCCGGAATCGAAGGGGCAATCTCTTCACACACCAGGCCTCCTACAAAAGGATATAGATGAAATTCAAAACCACTTCTTGCATTTACTGCAAATGATCCCAATGCAGCATTGCCACTAACATGGCCTCCAGTTTGATGCCCATGGAACATGGCATTAGGTGCAAGTATACTTCCCCAGATAGCTGCAGGCACCTCCATATAAATGTTTGTAGCATCTTCAAATACATATAAGCTACGGTTAGCCATATGCTCTGCACCCCAAAGTCCATATTGGATATGAGCATTATTACCAGTTCTAAATATAACGATTGCAATACTTTCTTCAGGTATTTCAAATCTAATTTCCTTATTTAGTATTCCATTTGGCCTTGCATCTATTATAAATACATTTTGAACCGGATCGTTACCCCTAAGTATTTTCTCATGGAAATGATCTATAACAGTCCCATTTGCAGTTAAGCCACTTATACATTTATGATAATTTCCTATACTTTCTCTGGCAGCATTAAAAAATCCAGCTACATCAGCCCCGATTCTAGCTGCTGGTATATAGCGGGCTACATCATAGCTTGATATTGCATAGTGTGTCCCTCTGTCATTAGGCGTCCAATAAGGGCTCCCCCCTTGTACTTGATATAAGTCTTTTAGAACCAGGACCTGATTAGAGCTTCCATCCTTACCTATCATATAGGTACTTCCATTTGCGGCCTTGAAATTTCCTCCAGCAACTACGTGACCAACTACTACAAGTGGCCCCTGTATGGCTACATTTCTTCCAATCAAAAACCTAACAAAGTCTGGACTATACCCAGTTCCTGCAAGTTCATTATCATTCCCAAAGGCAAGGCTTAAGCTTCTTGGGCTTACAAAATCTCGCCCTACTGCAAAAGCTCCTTTTGTATCCACAATATTATTGGCATCTCCAAAAACAATAGCATTAAAATAAGAGGCAATTCCAAAGGGCTGGCCACTAATATCATACCAATTTATATCCTCATATGGAATTCCAGCGTATGAAAGGCTACCGTCTCTTTGATTGTTATTCATAGATACCTCCTCGAAATGCAATATACCCTTTGCATCCAATACTCTCAGTTTAGTTTATTCATAATAAACTTAATAGTGCAAGATTTTCAAATTATTCTTTATAAAATAAGTAACCGACCAAGTTTCAAGTTTTTGAATCTTAGTCAGTTACTCTATGTTTTAAACTAATATAATTTTTAGTCTTTATTTAACTATAAAGCGTTCAAATTTCTTAATATCATCTTCTTTTCCAACCACTACAATTATACTGATTGCCCTGCAACCCTAGATGTTAGCTTTAAATCTGAAGCCGAAATATTATCATTTACACATAGGGGCAGTTCAAGCCCTTAATTTACAAAAGTTTTATATATCTATTCCACAGCTATTTCTTCTTCTTTCTCTATAGGTTCAATATAAAGCTTCACCTTATCAATTCTTTTATGCCTAACACTCTCAAGCTTAAATACAAGGTTATCAATTTCAATGGTCCTATCATCCTCTTCCTTAGGTATAGACCCAATCTGATCAATTAAGTATCCTGAAATCGTGTCATAATATTCAGAATATAGGTTTAAGTCTAGCTTATTATTCAATTCACCTATAGACACAAGCCCATCAATCAGATATGTGTTGGAATCTAACTTCATAATCTTTGACAAGCCAGGATCATATTCATCTTCGATTTCTCCCATTACCTCCTCAACCAGATCCTCCATAGTGACTATTCCCTCAAAACTTCCATACTCATCTATCAGTATTGCAATCTGTTTCTTAGACTGCTGCAGCTCTCTGAATAGGTCTCTGATGAATTTACTATCTGGAACAAAATATGGCTTTCGAAGAATTGAAAGCAGATTCACTTTCGATGGACCACGCTTTACTGCCTCTCTAAGAAAATCCTTAATAAATAAAATACCAATAATATTGTCAACATCCTCTTCATACACTGGAATCCTAGAGTATTTAGCTTTCATAAGTTCATCAACATAATCATCTATAGGATCAGATATATCTATCGCAAAAACATTTATTCTCGGCGTCATTATTTCCTTTGCCATCTTATCATCAAATTCCATGATAGAATTAATCATTTCTTTTTCTTTTAGGTTTAATACACCGTGAACTTGTCCCTCCCTAACAAGAGATTTAATCTCCTCTCTTGAAAGCATTTCTTCTGTATTCCCCTCCCGAAGTCCAAAGGGTTTAGTTACTAAATTCGTAGAAAATGTAAGCAACTTAATAAAGGGTGATGCAATCTTTGATACTACACTTACTGGCTTAACACAAAACATGCTAATTTGTTCAGGCTTTTGCAAGGCAATTCTTTTTGGAACCAATTCTCCAAAAACCAATGTAAAATAAGATAAGATAAGGGTTACTCCTACAAATGATATTTTTTCACCATATGATATTCCCATACCTTTTAGCCAAGCTCCCACAGGCTTTGAAAGTCCTGTTGCAGCGGAAGCACTAGAAAAGAATCCTGCAAGTGTTATTGCAACTTGAATTGTTGATAAAAATCTCGTAGGCTCGTCCAAAAACTTAAGAACAAGTTTCGCACTCTTTTTTCCTTCATCCGCCAATTTACGAATTTTTGATTTACTAACAGATACCATAGCCATTTCGGCACAGGCAAAAAATGCATTAACAAGTGTTAGAGCCACCAAAATCATAATCTGAATGCCTATCTGATTGGCGTCAGGGTTATCGTCCATTTCCATTCCTCCAATATAATACGGATTGCCTCTAATATAAATCTATTAAATCAGACATCCGCTGTTAAAAGTAAAAATAAATTGATATTTATTCAGAAATCAGTATATCATAATTTCTTTAAAATGACAGCAATTTTATGAAATTATAATATATATAATATACTTCTCATAATACAGGTAAATAATACCCTGATACATCATCCTCAAAAAGCCTTATCCTAATCCGACTGAGCCACAGCACAGTCAACTGCTAATGCAACACAAAGACAAAGAAGTTCATTGTCAGGATTAAAGATTTCAAGCTCATAGCTATCTCCCCATGTAAACCAAGCCTTTCTCATCCTCATAATCTCATTGCTACTATGGTCATACATAACATAGTTATGCTCCCATAAATCACCCTTCATCTGCCATGGTAAGCCCTCCACACGATAGGATTGCCTAAAGAAAGTTAATTCCTTGACCACTGAAGCAACCGTAACTCCATCAATCTCCACATAATAGCGAGGAAGCCATGACATAAGCTTCTGACGTATGAAGGCAAGTTCACGTCCACTATTATTATATATATGAAGTTTTTTACCCCATGAAAATAATTGACCCTCTGCATAATACCGAGTATTGCCATGCTCATCAGCAATATTGAATTTACCTGCCCACGAGAATACTTTTTGTTTAATATATAACTTCATCCAATCCTCCTAAGTAAATATAATTTATTTATAGCTGTTAACGGAGGATTTGTCCTCCTAAGTAAAATATACTTTTTTAATAACTATTAACGGAGGATTTATCCTCCTAAATAATATTATGCGTCCCCATAAATACAGACTATATTCTTTTTGTATTCTATATCTTTCCCATATCTCTTAATGTGTACGCATAGGCAATAAATCGGGGGGATTCATTCGCTATATCTTCTTCGCTAACTCCCTGCCATATAAATAAAGCATCGACTACCTCTTTGGGAGCATCTGAAATACTCATATATTCACTCGTCATTTCCAATTCAACGATTGCTTCCCGCCGACCATCTATCGCAAGAGACAGTTTATAGGCTTTCATAATCAATCCTAGTTTTTCAGTCGGATAGTTTCTTGCTTGCTCAAAGGAGGTATCATTTTGCGCATATTCAAGAAGCTGCTTTTTTGTAGGATTTTCTCCAAGGGATTCTGGTAAATTCAATACTTTTCTAAACCTGTTCATAATAACATTTGCTTTTAGCATCTCTAATTTTCTTTCTGAAAGCTGATATGGAACGGCATTATAGTCATTTATAAGATGATTTTCTAATTCATAAATGGAACGATAGTTTGCCTCAATTTTTGTCTTTGCATATTTAAGAAATATTTGACGGTCAGAGTTATCTGATGTTTTTTTGCCTGCAATAAAAACACCAGTCGGACCGTCAGCCTCACCAATAATACCAATAGCGCTTGCGCCATTTTTTCGTTTTTGAAAGATTCTTTTAATAATGTTCATTTTAACCACCCTTAACAAGAAGACTCGAATTAGCTCAACTTCGCATTATGCCTATAATCTCTTTGATTGATTTGAATTTACAGATACATAAATTTATAAAATTAAAGTCGCGTCTTTGGATTTATGTAATCAAAATAGATTATTCTCATTCCTTTCTTTTTTGTTTTTGGGCATAAAAAAAGGCGAAGACTATCGATCATAAAGTTGACCTAAGACTTCGCTTCTTAATTTTGATATTTAATTCTATATAAAAAATGCACCAAGAGTCTATATCTCAATGCATTTATATTTCTAACATAATTTAATTATTCATGAAGGTATATTCCTCTTGAGAGGAAAATATATTTTACAGCTAGTGATAATAAATCTATAGATGAACAAAATATAAATAATGTGGCATAATTGAAACTAGTATTATGCATTTTCAACTCGATAAATTGAAATTTTTCGGTGAGAATTTCCTATTACCAAAACCTTTCTATTTCATCTTGTACAATTTTAACCTTATTCTTAACTTGCGTATCACTATTAGAACACTGTGTAAGCGGCTTATACTTACTTATGTAATCTTTTTCTTTTTCTCTACGTTGGTTTTCGTTAGCACCAGGCAAAGATTCGAGCACACTAAAACATAGTCTGAATCTGTCATTTGCCAAATTATCTACTATCAAACCAAATAGCGCTGGATTCTTAATGAACTCAAATAAATGCTCACCACAACGTTTAACCATATAAAATGATTCACCAATATATAATGGCAATGTTGGGCTTAAGGGCTTGTCCTCATTTAGCAATTCTATGATATATACACCTGAACCAATTGCTCTATCATCCAGTCTGCCTTCTTCTTGAAAAAAACTAATTTTAATATCCATAACTCATCCCCTCAAATTTTAATATCACTATATTATATAAACTCCTGTTTGTTTGCCTAAATTTATGTTACGCATTAACCTACTTATGTTCACTAATAATATGTGAATTCACCAAGTCATTTGTCAACCAAACTTTCCCACTTTTTTCTTGTCATCACTCAGATTAACCGATGTCATCTATAAAATGCCCTTAAAAATAGGGTCAAAAAACGGTGTTTTCCCACCCATTTTCGACCCCAAAATAGGCCTACACCTACTACATGTTGTATCTAAACCCTACTTTTTCGCCTCTGAGGTACTAGATGTCATCAGAACTATACTCTCAACATATTTTGAGATGAAATCATATCTGTCAAAAATAAAACTTTATATCTAAAACCTTGTAAACGATACTTTCTATCACCGTTGCAATAAGTCCATCCTTATCTATTCGTAGGATTCCTCAATAATGTTTGTATGTATTCCCGATTACTTCATTCTACATTTGCCTTGCTACCTCTGGCTTTTACTATAATTGTGCAAAGTCTAAACTTATAAATTAATATATTTAGCTGTTAGTTTTTCTAATAATTTCTTCTATTGTTGTGTCCTTGTCATTTGCTAAATCATAAAAACCAACATGAGTGTTATCTTCATATATCCAACATAAATCTGTGCCATATGGGGCATTGAATATTTCCAACATCACAGGAGCTAATTTGTAAACCGTTGATGCGCCTACCACAACAAAGTTTTTACTGTTACTTACATACTCATCGCTATCGTCACAAGAATATATTGTCCACCCATTTAATTGTGGAAGTGAGCTTTCTTCTCTGTATGAATATCTAATAGGGCGACCCTTGTTAACATTTTTTGAGATTACAAAACCTCCGTAAGCATTATCATTAATTTTCATAGTTTAACTCCCTCCAACTATTCGCCAAACTGGCTTTGCGCAAAGGCAATTTGAGCTGTCAAAGATTTTACCAAAAGTATTTTCTAAAAATGTTTTTTCAAATGCATGACTCCGACTGGAAGAAAAGCTTTCAATTCTTAAATTGTTGGGGCTTGATTGAAATGTTTTTAACTGCCCAAAGAAATTTTCCTGTTCTATAACTCCCGAAGATTTTGCTATAATTTCCGCCAGGCTTATGCCGAAATCAACTTGACCTATTCGTGGCTGACCATGCTTTATTACTTTTATGCTTCCACATTTTGAACATCTTACTTCAATTGTTACCATTTTTATCACCATTCTTTTCCACTTCATTATACCACAAACTACATCTCTAGTGCATCACCGATTTCTACTACAATAATTTTGTCAACTCGTAACTTCTTTTACAGCAATTCTATCCACTCACCATATTTTTGATAGTAATTACGTCAACTCATTAGCCCAAAAGTAATAACATCCACACAATCTTGTGTTTTTATGGCTTTAGATATGTTCTTACAATAAAAATTTCCGTGACCTGGAACCCAGGTTGAATATGGTTCAAAATCACGGAATTCCCTTTATATCAAGCACTATTACACCCTTACTTATTCACCCTTGATAGAGTAGAGCAGTGGGGTTGCCACCGCCCCCTCATCAAACCGTACGTGCGGTTTTCCCGCATACGGCTTTCCGATATTCTTCTTCCTTCAGCATTCAGCCACAAATACTTGCCAGTCCAGCCTGCAAGGTCAATTCTCTGACCT
>FZPS01000016.1_pt219 | contig 26228 bp, 27 predicted proteins | sample 1817821 | NCBI WGS metagenome assembly FZPS01 (sample SAMEA104158645, study PRJEB21678) | metagenome | place: Germany | collected 2015-04-21 | reverse complement strand
CTCCCAAATGCCTCACCCCCAAAAATCACACACTTTCGGACATTGCCAAAAAGTTTTCCACACCGTGGAAAAATCCAGCCCGCCGCGCCCCTTTTCACCAAAAGTTTTCCACGCCATGGAAGAATAATTTCCACACCGTGGAAAAACAGACTCAAGCACCGCGCCCGACGTGGACGGAAGCGTTTCTACTTCAATACGTTCATCTCGTTGAAGTCAACGCGGCGACCCGCGCGCAACCGCAGCAAACGATATGCGGCGGCATAGAGCCAAGGCATCCGGTCGCGCAGCCACGTCGTCGTCCGTTTGGCCATCCGGAATGCCTTGGCCAGACTGCGGACGGAGGCGGCGTTCCGGGGGTCTTCCGCGCCGGCCTCAATGAAGCGCGCCCCAAGCTCCGGATTCACGTTCGGCAGCACCACCGTGATTAAATCAATCCAGAACGACGGTGTGAGATACCCGCCCGGCCGGCTGGGCTTGAGCATGGAATCGTAAGCATCCGTGGCAAAGCGGTCCAGCGTGCCATCCTTCAGGCACCGGGCATAAAGCGGGGTGCCGGGGAACGGCGTCAAGGAAAGGCACACGGTCCACCAATGCGGCCGCGGCAGGGCGTTGAGCGTGCGCGCGACGGCCCGCAAATCCTCTTCCGTTTCATACGGATTGTGGATGATGTAATCAATGGAAAGCCACAGGCCCGACTCCAGCACCGTTCGCGCGCCCTTCAAGAAGGAAGCGGCGGTTTCCTTCCGGCCATACACCTCGCGATTGACGTGGTCGGAACCCTCCAGCCCCATGGTGACGTACTGCAACCCGGCATCCTTCAGCCATTCCAGCCGCGCCGGCGAAATATAGCGCGGAATCATGCGGGCGATAAACGGCAGGCCGATTTCGCGCTTCCATTTCGCGCAGAACTCCCGCAGCCATTCGTCCGAGCCCGCGTAAAAGCTGTCATCCTGAATGTTGATGCCGGCGATGCGCGGCTCCTTCTCCTTCACATGCCGGACTTCTGCGATGACACGGTCCACGCTCTGGCGGCGCACGGGCGACCCATAAACATTGCAGCAATAGGCGCAGCGATAGGCGCACCCGCGCGACGTGACCAAATCGTAGTAGCGCCCGTGCCAGCCGGCATATCGCCGGTGCATTGCCCAATCCAGCCTCCGAATCCGCCCGCCGACGAGGATGTAGTCGCGGTCAAACCGGAACAGCGGGAAAGGCAGCGCGTCAAGGTCGAGATTCTGCGCCGGGGACATCGGATTCACAACAATGCCCCCGTCCTTCCGCCAGACCAGCCCCGGAATCGTCGCCGGATCGGCATCCTCCAGAATCATCTGAAGCGGCACCTCCCCCGCGCCCTGCACCGCGAAATCTGCCTCATCCGGCAGCGACTCATCGGGGCACAGCGTAGGATGCACACCGCCCGCCAGCACCACACCGTTGAAGCCCGCCGCCCGCAACGCCTTCACCAGCAGCCGGTACGGCTTCAGACTGGCCGTCATGAGATAAAACCCCAGATGCGTCACCCTTTCGCGCGCGAGAAATTTCGCAAGGCGGCGCACTTCGCCGGCGGAAAAAACCATGGGATGCCCGTGCGAGGCAAGCGGACGCAGCACCACCAGCAGCGTGGTACGTACCCCCAGCGACTCGGCATAAGCCCCCAGCACGCGGATAGACAGCGGTCGCGCCTCCTCGTCAATCGTCGCCAAAACCAAATGCTGCGGCTTATCCTGCATGAAAGCGAACCCTATCACGCGCCCCCGCACCGCGACAAGCCGGAGAAAGCGCCCCCCTCAGGCGCCGCCCGTTTTTCCACGCTATGGAAAAAAGTTTTTAGCGATTTTTCCACGCTATGGAAAAAAGTTTTCCACACCGTGGAAAAATCCAGCCCGCGGCACCTCTTTTCACCAAAAGTTTTCCACGCTATGGAAAAATATTTTCCACGCCGTGGAAAAACAGATTACAGTATCGGGATGCGTATCACCTTTCTAGGCACCGGCACCTCTTACGGCATCCCCATGCCCGGATGCGATTGCGCCGTTTGCCGCTCCCCGGACCCGCGCGACCAACGCCTGCGCACCGCCATCCTCGTGGAAGCCGCCAAAACCCATTTGCTCCTCGATACCCCACCCGACCTGCGCACCCAATGCCTGCGCTATAACATCCGCCAGATTGACGGCGTACTGATGACCCACGCCCACGCCGACCACATGTTCGGCTTCGACGACCTGCGGCCCTTCACCAATCGCATGCCGGAACCCATGCCGGTCTGGTGCTCGGAAGGAACCGCCAAGATTCTCCGGCGTATTTTCGATTATCTGGATCACCCGCCCCTGCCCGGCACCTCGCTGGCGCGAATCAACCTGCACACCGTGACAGGCCCCTTTGATTTCCGGGGCATCCGCCTCACCCCGCTGCCAGCCGAACACGGCCGCGCGGACATGATTGGATGGAAAATTGAGCACGACGGACAATCCTTTGTCGCCATCCCGGACTGCAAACACCTTCCGGAAAATACGCTGGAGCTGTGTCGTGGCGTGGATGTCGCCGTGGTGGATGCCCTTCGCGTGCGCCCCCACCCCACACACATGAACTTCGAAGAAGCCATCGCCGTCCTGCGGCAAATCGGCGCGCGGCGCTCGCTGGTGATTCACCTGTGCCACGAAGTCTCACACGCCCAAGCCGAATCCCTCCTGCCCGCCGGCATGGAACCCGCCCACGACGGCCTCCAAATCGCCTGGGATGCAAACCATTCCCCCTGACCGCAGCCCTCCAGTCCCTCCATTCCAAAGGTGTCGGCGCTTCTTGAAATCACTCTAAAATGTGTTAGCCTAACAGTTGCTATGAAAATGAAATTTTGTTTGTTGGCCGGCCTGTTGTTTTGGGTGACAGGTGTTTTTGGGGTACACGCCGGGGAAGAGGTGCTCGCTCCAAAAATTGTGTGCGATGAGCCGGTGTATGATTTTGGCGAGATAGCCAATCATAACGTGGTCGAGCACGAATACGTGATTCGCAATGCGGGGACGCTCTCGCTGGAAATCCGCAGTGTGCGGGCCTCGTGCGGCTGCACCGCAGTGCAGTCTTCGCAAAGTGTGATTCCCCCCGGTGAGTCGGGCACCGTACAAGCGCGTTTTGACCTGCGCGGGCGCAGCGGGATGCAATACAAAACTGTTTTTGTCGAGAGCAACGACCCGCAAACACCCAGCTTGCATTTGCAACTGCGCGGCACGGCCGTGGAGGCGTTGCGCGTGGAGCCGACGGCCCTGTTTTACGGCCGCTTGGAATTGGGCGCTCTCCCGACACGCGTACTCCGGGTGATTGCCAATCAGGGGCCGCTCCAACTGACCTCCTTTCGTTCCGACAACCCCCACATTCTCCTTCGCGAGCTGCCCCGGGAAGCAGGCGCCAATGAGTCTGAACGGCAACTGGAAGTGACGATTTCTCCCGAGCATCCGACCGGACAATTGCGCGGCACGATTTACATCAAGACCGACCGGGATGACCAACCCGAGCTGGCCGTGGCGATGGCTGCATTTCTGGTTTCGGAACAGGCCGAAGCCCAATGAGTCAACGCACCATGGCGTTGCCGCAAAAACCGCTGCGCGCGGTGGCGGGCGCTGTCGGGTGGATTCTTTTGCTGGCCGTTGCCCTCAGCGTGGCCGTCAACTTTTTGCGTCCGGCGACATCACGCCTGCCGTGGGTGTCGGACTGGGATCGCCATATTGAAACACAAGCCTTCCGCGCGGGGATTCCCGTGGTTTTCCTGCCGGGAGTGCGCGAGCGGCTGGAGCGTTCAACGGTTGTTTTTCTGGATGCGCGCTCGCCGGACGATTACGCGCTGGGGCATTTGCCGGGCGCATACAGCATGCCGCTGGAGGACATGGAACGGGCCTTGGGCGATTACGTCGCCATCCTCACGCCGGGAACACCTTTGGTCGTCTATTGCGGCGATACGGATTGCAGCGATGGTCTGGATCTTGCCGTAAAATTAGTGGAGTTGGGATTTCAGGAAGTGTCTTTGTATCCGGGCGGGTACGCGGAATGGACGGAATACGGCGGGGCGATTCAGACGGGAGAACAGCCTTGATGCAAGCCCGAACCGTCTTTATTTGGCTGGCGCGCGTTTCCGTCGCCGCGATTTTTCTGGGCGCGTGTCTCACCAAAATTCAGGACCCGGAATCCTTTGCGCTGGCCGTGCAGCGCTATCGCCTGTTGCCGGGCGAACTGATTAATCTGGTGGCCATTATGTTGCCGTGGGTGGAATTGACCTCCGGCCTGGCGGTGTTGCTCGGCCCGCCGCGCTGGCGGGCGGCCGGGGCGTTCATCATCGCGGGAATGCTGGTGGTGTTCACGGGAGCCATTTCCCTGAACATGCTGCGCGGAATTGAAGCGTCATGCGGCTGCTTTTCCACGCGGGCCGATGCGGCGGTATCCGACGCCTGGAATCTGGTGCGAAACGTTGCGTTGATTTGGCTGTCGCTGGCGATTCTGGTGGACGGCTGGCGAAAAAGCGCGAAAGCCGGGCCGTCATGAGTAACTACGTCAATGATTTTAGCTGGTCGTATTCGCGCCACACGACTTTTCAAACCTGCTTGAAAAAGTACTATTTTTCGTACTACGCCGCCTGGGGCGGCTGGCAGGAAAATGCGGCGGCGCGCACGCGGGAGATTTACCGGCTCAAGCGCCTGTTCACCCGCCAGCAATGGGCGGGACACCATGCCCATCAAGCCATTGGAGCCCTCCTGAAAAATATCCCGCGCAGGACCGACGACTCCTTCGCGGCAAGCGTGGAGGCGCGACAAATCGAGCGGATGCGCCGTGAATTCCGCGATTCCCGTTCCGGGGCCTATCGCGCAAATCCCGCCCGCATCCCCGGCCTTTTTGAACATGAATATAACTTGGAGCTTCCGGCGGAAGAATGGAAAGCCGCAGTGGACCGCATGGCCACGGCCGTTCGCAATTTTTTGGCAAGCGAGCTTTGGCAGGAAATCCAGACCCTGCCGGAAGAGGCCATTCTGGCGGTTGAGCAGCGGACGCATTTCATACTGGATGGACTGAAAGTGTGGGCCGTGCCGGACTTGGTCATTCGCCGCAACGGGCGCATTGCCATTTACGACTGGAAAACGGGCGCGTCCGACCCCGCTGAACATCGGACGCAAGTAGGCGTTTATGTTTTGCTGGGGTTGGAATCCTGGACCGCCGCGCCGGAGGAAATTTCGGCGGTGGTGTATAACCCGGTGCAAGATGAACAGGAAGAAAATGTCTTCACCGCGGATGAGGTGGAAACCCTGCGCGAGTTTATTCGCGATTCAGCGGATGAGATGCTTTTCCCCATGGAAGACCCTGCGACAAATAACCCAGGCGATGGATCGAATTTCGATTGCACGACGGATGACGAAGCGTGCAAGGCATGCCCATTTTTGAAGGTCTGCCCGCGTTGGGCAAACTGATTTTCGACGGTGGCCTTACGGCTCCGCAGCGGCTTTCTTGGCCAATTCCCGTTCCAACTGGCGGATATTCAGCCGGCTAATATCCGTGGCGATGGCGTCGGCCACATTTTTGCGGAAAACTTCAAGCGCTTCCTCGGTGCGTCCCATGCGCCGTAATTGAATGCCGAGTTGTTCGCGATAAAACACATGGCGGCGCTGGAACGTGGCGGCACGGCGCAGATGTTCCAAGGCCGTGGCGCGGTCGCCCATCACATTCGCGGCCTGGGCCAACCCCAGCTCCGCGGCCATTTCGCAGGGATTTCGCTTCAGCACATCCTGAAAATGTTGTGTGGCGGCCGCGGCCAACTCCTTGCGTTTTTCCTGCTCGGCGCTCAAGTCGGGGTCCCGCCACCAACGGGCCTGGATGACCTCCAAATTGCCAAGCCCCAGATAGGGCCGCCAGTTGCCGGAATCCCAGGCAATGGCGCGTTCATAATCTTTCCGCGCGAGGTCCCATTCCAAATGTTGGCGGGCAATATCCGCCTGCAAGTTGCGCCAATAGGACATGCCGCCGGCCAGCGCAAGCCACGCCCCGCCCAGACAAATCGCAGCGGCCAGCCAAGCCACGGCTTGGCGCGCTCGCAAGTGCCAGCTGCGCGCCGTCTGGATTCCGCGCTCGCGCGCCAGCCAAACGCCCCAAGCCAGGCCGCCAATCCAAACCAAAGCGTGTGGATTGGGAAAAATATGAAAATTGAAATCAAAACACGCATGAACCAGACATCCCGCGAGCGCGCCCAAGGCGCCCGCCATCAGCACCGCGCTTTCGCGTGAACGGGCAAACAGGACGGCGCGCGTGCCCATCCAAACGAGAACCAACAGACCGCACCCCATCCACGCGAGGCCAACCGCGCCATATTCGACCAAAGCCTGCAGGTATTCGTTGTGCAAATAATCCCAAAGCAAATGATGACGCACGTGAACTTGATAAGGTGGATACACCCAAACGAATGAGCCACCGCCAAATCCCCATACCGGGCGGTCCTGCACCATGGCGGGAACATCGCGCCAGCTTTCCAAGCGCGAGCCGCCCGCTTTCACGGGATCATCTATGACAATGGCAAATCGCGCGCGGATGGCCGGCAGTGTTTTCCAAGCAAGCCCACCGGCGGCGGCCGTCACCAAAGGCAGAATCAGCAACGCCAGCAACAGCCAGCGACGGCTGTGACGCCACGCCAGCAGCACCAGAGATGTCAAAAGACCCGCAACCGCGCCCAGCCATCCGCTGCGGGATTGGGTCCAATACAAAACCGGCATAGCCACGCCCAGAAAATAAAGGGCCATCAAACGCAGAGGAAAACCAGCTTCCGGCAATCCAATTAAGACAAACGCCAGAGGCATCGCCATGGCCAGCATGTTGGCCAAATGATTGGGGCACAGGTATGTCCCGCTGACACGCATTTCATACTGTTCAGGGCGAATCGCCCACAGCACCGCGCGCGAGCCATTGATGTGCTGAAACAGCGCATACAAACCGTTGAACGCCAGCGCTAGAAACAGGACACTCAGCAGCCATTTCCAACGATGCGGTTTGGCGCTCACCTGAGCCCACGCCCAAGCCGCCATGAGAAGGCATACCCACCGCAAGGCATCCCAGCGAGCGGCGTATGGCACCGCGGCGAACGGCACGCGCATCACGATATACACGCACAAGCCCGCAAATATCCAAAATCCGGGCGGCGCCTGCCAACTGGGTTGTCGGCGGAAAAGCACAGGCCGCAGCCACACCAAAGCCGCGCCCACCAACGAGAAAAACAAACCGGGCGCATAACCCCAAACGCGGGTGGAACCCATCAGGCCCATGCCAACGGTGGCCGGCCACATTAATAACAGAAGAGACAATGCCTCGATGCCGGATTCCCAGAATCCCTGCTTGCGCTCATTCCCCCACTCGTTCAACGGACACATGCCGCCCGTCTCAAAAAATTACCAGAAACTGCGCAGGACTTCGACGACATCATCCGGTTCAATCAAAATGTCGTCCTGCGGAGTCCGGTCCAACCTGCGTGCATTGCGGATGGTCTTGAAGATGACGCCGTTGCGCTTGATGAGCACCTTGCCACTGGCATATTCCGTATAGCCGCCAGCGGCCGCAATGGCCTGAGAAACGCTGGTTGACGTCAGAATTTGAAACTTGCCCGGGCCGCGCACTTCACCCTGCACATAATAAAAGCGGGTGGGCACCACGACATTCACGGTGATGTTGCGATAGATGTCCTGATCCAGATACGTCTGCCGGATTGCTTTTTCCAACTCGGATGTGGTCAGGCCCACGGCAGAAACATCATTGATGAACGGCAGGGAAACCATGCCCTCTTCATCCACGATATCCTGAATGGCATCCGCGGTGGGGATCCCGCGCAAAAACACTTGCACGTTATCGCCGACTTTCAGGCGATAGGCCGACGCCACGTCGCTGCCGCCATCCGCACTCGGGCTTCGCGCCGGAGGCTCCGGGGGCGGTGTGGGTGCAGGCGCGGGCGGCTTGGGCGTTGCTTGGGCGATGACTTGAACCGGCGGCGGGGTGGGCGCCACCCGCGCGGGCGGTTGTGACGGCGTCTTTTTCGGCGGCGACGGCGGCGTGGGCTTGGCCGTCGGCGTGCCCGTTCGCACCGGGGAAGCCACCGGAGCCGTGCGAGCAGGCGCCGAAGTTGGGGGTGTCACGGTCGCCGACGGAGCTGTAGCGGTCGTTGTGCCTGCCGCCGCATTGCGAGCCGCCACCAGCTCTGCATAGCGATCGTAAATCTTTCGATTTTGCGTGGCCGGGGACTGACACCCCGTCAGCACGGCCACAGCACCCGCGACCAGCGCACCGGCAATAACCCCTTTACAAATAGCAGTACTCAATTTCACGGCTCAAACTTCCGCAGCGTCTTCAAGTTGTTCATGGCGAGTGCTACCATAATACTTCTTGGTCGTATAGTGGTAGTAATAATAATAGTCGTCGCGCATGATGTTGATGTTGTTCAAAACCGCGCCGACCAGATGCCCGCCGGCGTTTTCAATCATGCGCTTGGCGCGCAGGGAAATAATCTTGGGATACTTGCGATACTGAACCACCAGCAGCACACCGTCCGCCTCGCTGGAGAGAATCGCCGCATCGGTGACGCCCAGAATGGGCGGCGAATCGAGCAAAATGATGTCGTAGTTGTCTTTCACCGTATCCAGCAACTCGCGCAGGCGAATGTTGTTCATAATGCCCATGGAGCCCCGGCGCAGGCGGCCGCTGGGCATCATGTCCATATTCGGCACACCGGTTTGCTGGATGACCTCGTCCGCCTTCATCTCGCCGGTGAGGACATTGGCCACGCCGATGCGGTTGTTCAGACCAACCATTTTGTGTTGCACGGGTCGGCGCAAGTCCGTATCCACGATCAGCACCTTGCTCCCCTGTTCGGCATACACATACCCCAAGTTGAACAAGGTGGTGGACTTTCCTTCGCCCACGCCACCGCTAATCACGGCGAGAATCTTGTGCTTGGTTTCACGCGCCAGCAGCATCAAACCGGTGCGCAATGCACGATAGGACTCGCCCTGGCCGCTGGACTGACCGGCTTCGGTCAGCGGACGTGACTGTTGCGGAATAACCGCCAACACAGGCAGGTCGAGATATTTTTCCACTTCGTCAACGGTCTTGATGGAGACATCCAGATATTCCACGAAGAAGGCCAGCGCCACACCGGCCATCAGGCCCAGCACCACGCTCAAGAAGATGTTGAGTACCACCAGCGGGCTGGACGGCTTGGTCGGCGGCTCGGCTTCTTCAATAATATCCACGGTCGTGCGGGGAACTTCCACCTCGATGCCGGTCTGGGTAATACGAGCACGCAGGGCCGTCAGAATGTCGCGCTGAATGCTCACATTGCGCTCGGCGCGATCGAAAGGCAGATAATTTTCGCCTTCGGAAGCAATATCGGACGCTTTGATGCGATTGAGTTCTTCCTCCAGAGCTTCAAATTTCTGGCGGGCGACTTCATAGTCGGCCTTGATACCCGCCTTGAGGCCGGTGAGGGCGGAATCCAACTGACGCTGCAGTTCATCCACCGCGCCGCGCAAACGCAACACTTCGGGGTGGTTTTCGCCCATGACGCCATTTTTAATCATGAGCTGCAGGCTCACCTGGCTGTCAATCAGTTGCTGGCGAATGCCCAAGAGCGTGGGGTCTTGGACAATATAAGCCGCCGCGTCCATGAGTTTTTCGCCTTCCAGATCTTCCAACTGGTCCAAGCGGGCTTTACGCACCAGCATTTCCACGCGGGCCGCGCTGCGCTCGCTTTGCAGCATGCTCAGGCTGGCGGTTTCGATACGATAGCTGGCCATTCCCTTCCCGATCAGAGCAATGCCCTGCTCCTGACGGATGCGCTCCAGCTCCATTTCGGCTTCTTCCACCCGCTCCTGTTGCTTGCGCACTTCGTTGCTCATGGCGTCAATGGCGCGTTGGATTTCGCGGCGTTTGGCATTCAAGCGGCGGTCGCGATAGACATTGGCAATCTCGTTGGCGATATCGGCGGCGAGCTTGGGGTCTTCGCTTTTCACGCTGATGTTCATGAGCGTCGTATCGCGATCCTGCTCAACGCGCAGGTTGCGCGTCAGGATTTGCAAAGCCAGTTCGGCTGTGATTGGCGACTTGTCTTCGTTGAGTTGCAAGCCCCAGACCCGCTGCAAATTCAAATTGCGAATGACTTGCGTCAGAATCGGGCGCGAAGTCATGATTTTCTGCTGCGTCATCAGGAAGAACGGATTGTAGCCCAGGCGGCTGGACTGGCGGTCGTAGAACGGGTCCACATCCATCGAATCTTCGAGCACTTCCAGTTGAGTGACGGCCGTGAACTTTTGGGGCATCATCAGCGTGTAAGCCGTGCCCGTCACGATGGTCAGCAGGGCGACCGCGAGAATGACTTCCTTGCGGTCCCGAATGACGCGCCAGTAGTCGAGAAAGTGAAGGGTTGTGGTTTGCGCTTCTTCTGCCATGGGGTTATATCCTGATTGGGGCTTGGCGCGTTCCGTGGAATCACGCCGGTGTTAATTTTTTTGACAGGGAAAGGGCGGCCGTTGCCGACCGCCCGTCTGCCCGTCCCGCGGCTTAGAAGAGTTGAATCTTCCAGCCGATGTCTACGCGGTTGCGCTCGTAGCTTTCGCGATTCTTGATCTCGCTGTCCAGCTTGACGAACTGGTAGCCCACTTCGATCCAGTTGATACGGTTGATACGATACGACAACCGAAGGCTGACGAGATAAGAATTTTCATCCGCGTCATACAAGTCGGCATCCATGGCATAGTCCTTCTCATAGGCGCCCATGGAGAACGCGCTGCTGGCGTAGAAGTTGAGCTTGGCGGTAATGTCGTGGGCCAGGCTCAGGGAGAAATAGGTCCGATTCTGGCTGAGGTAGCGCTCCACGTCGGACTCATAAATCGAGTACGAAGCCGAAGCCGTGATGCGGGTGGCCGGTGAAGGCAAAAAGGTAATCGAACCTTCGCCATAGGGCATGTTTTGGTCGTCATACCGGCTGTCGTCATACGAGCGGGATGAGATGCCCGCGCGCAGGCTGCCAATCATCTTGGGGCTGAAGGTTTGCTCCGCGCCCACGCCGGCGAAAATGGTGTCGGCGTCACGCGCGTTGATCTTCTTGGCCTTGTTATAGGTCAGGACCTGATAACGCAGATCACCGGACAGCGACGTGAGGCTGGCGAGTTGCTGACGCAGGGTCAAGCCGCCGACCAGGCTGTAATAGTCGCCATTTTCCTTGGCGGGGGATTTGCTGTCATAGACCATGGTAATCACGCGACCGGAGAGATCTATCCGAGTCTCCGGGCGAATGGCATAGGTCAACGTCGCAATCGCTGAGTTATAGATGTTATCATCGTGTTCACGGACGATGTAATTTTCGTCGTGCAGTTCCGGCAGTTCGCTGGCGCGCAGGTTATCGCTCAGGGACAGGGCCAGCACCGGGGTGAAATTATACGTAAAGTTGAAGTCAAGGTCATGGAGCAGCTCGGTGTCATCATCGGCGCGATCTTCGTACCAGACGAAGGACGGGCGATACCGCAAGCCTAGATAGGTGCGCTCCATGTTCAGCGCGACCAACAGCTCAAGTTCTTCGATAATACGCAGGCTATCTTTCTTGCTCAAGCCCCCCGCTTTTTCCGTGGGGTCGCCCACCTGATAAACGTTATCGTCATAGCCCAGACGCAGACGGTTGTTCAGGTGAACGGGCGAATTCGCGGACTGCGCCATGACCGGCACGGTGATGGCCAAAGCCAAGCCGGCAACGATAAGAAGTCGAATTGATTTCATGCTCATGTTCCTCTTTCTTTAGACTTTTTTGTGCGCAATGCCATTAGTGGGGGGTCGGAGGGGCTGGACGGAATTCACCGACAATCTGCTCCAGCTCGGTCAAAACGCGAAGGGCCAATTCCAAATCCACGGAATACTGCACGTGAGAGCCCGGCGCGAACTTCAAGCCGTAGACCAACGGGTCAGTGGATTGCAGCGATGACACCTGGCTCATGCTTTCGGGCAGAACTTCCACCGATTGGATGGTTTCGCTCAGCCGGTCGAGGGCAATGCCTTCGGCCCGCAAAGCATCAATCCACGACTGCGGGTCATTGGGATTCTCGACCGCGTCTTCCTTGCGCATCGCCTGAATCAGCACTCGGGACAAGTCCGCCTTGCTGACAACGGCATCGAGTTTCCAGCCCTGCTCGGGGCTGATCCCGTTTTGCATCAAAAGGTCAAACATTTGCTGGGGAGTAGGCGCGTTGGGCAGAAAGCGCATCATTCCCAAGGCCTTAACCAGCAATTCCGCCAACTGCGGATGGGTTACGGGTTGGGGGGCTTCCGCCTTATCCTTGGCCGGCGCGGCAAAACCAACGCTGGCCGCCAGCAGGCTAATCAGCAACATGACAACGATTTTTCTCATTTTTTTCACTCCTTGCCTTCAGGCGACAAACCCAGTTGACACAATAGCCCAGAACGGGCCCGTTTTTACTTTGGTGGGATAATGCGTCATTCCGCCCCATGTGTCAACCTCAAATCCGCTCGCGCCCGCATTTTTTCCGTCGTCGAAACGATTCGCAGCCCGTCCATTTCCGGCGGCAATGAAAAGCGCGCACTTTGAGGTTGCGTTTCGCGCGCGCCATGGGCACAATGCCTCAATCACAACTGGTTAGTAGAATTGCGTTAATTACGGAGACAGTTTTCATGGCCAAACTCATCGGTATGTCCGGCGAATTCAAGGGGCGCGAGTACCCCATCGAGCAAGGCGAGATCACCATCGGTCGTAAAGCCGACAACGTAATCCTTTTGGACAACCCGACCATCTCCAGCCACCATTGCGTCATTTTGCGGCAAGGCGAATCCTGCACCCTGCAGGATTTGGACTCCACCAACGGCACCCGTGTCAACTCGCGCGACATCCAGGAAGCCGCCTTGCACCACAAGGATTTGATTCAACTTGGCTCCATCGAGTTTATTTTCGACGCGCCCGAATTGGCCGTCAGTGGAGCCCGCTACACCGAGGCCAACGCCGAAATGGCCACCGCCAACATGGCCGCCCCGCAGGATTTCGCCAGCATTTCCCCCTTTGGCGCCCCGCCGGCGGAACGCCGCGGAACATGGTATTTCGTACTCATCATCAGCGGCGCGCTCGCCGCGGCCGCCGTGGCCTATTTCCTGTTCATGCTCCTCCGTGCCGGCTAAGGCCACCCGCCCGCCGGATACCGGAGCGCGATGAAACGCCCCCCCCCCTCCCGCCGACGAGTCGCCGGCTTCACGCTGGTGGAACTCCTTCTCTCCCTCGCGCTGGGGGTTCTGGTGGCGCTCATTTTAAGTGCACTTCTGCGCGGCCTGCTCGCCGCCGATCAAGCACAATCGCTGCGTCTGCGCGGCCCGCTGGCCGCTCGCGGGGCCCTGCGCACCATGAGCCTTGAAATCGCCGCCGCCTTCCCGCCCCCCGGCACCAACACAATCCCGCTCCAGCTCGAAGCTGCCCCCACCCCCGGACAAATCGAAAGCCGCCTGACCCTCCACGTCCCCGTGCCGCTCGACCCGCCCATTGCCGGCGCCTACAACATGGCGCAGGTGACCTATCAGGTCCGCTCCCCCTCCCGCGACCGCCAAATCTTGGAGCGCATACACGTCCCCTGCTCCGGCCCCGCCACCAACCAGCCCGTCACCAATTCCCTTCTGGAAGGCCGCTTTACGCTGGTTTTGGAAGCCATCACCAACGGCGTTTGCCGCGCCGACTGGCCGCCCGCCCGCGACACCAACGCGCCGTCACTCCCCGAAGCCATTCGCCTGACGCTCACCCAACCCGGCAAAGAGCCGCTGACCTCCACCGCGCTCATCCAAACCGCCCACGGCATTTCCGCCCCCGGCGAACGCCCCGCAAAAGAGCCTCCCTCGCCCTGATTTTTCCATCACCCACACTATTCCGTCCGCAGACCTCGTTTGCGGCATCCCTGCGTCGTCGCTTTTCGGCTCGCACGACATTTTGCGAAAAATGGCCCCCCATCAGGCACCGGAAACCCCATACGGCACATTCAGCATCACGGAGCGTTCAATATTTTTTCTTTTTCCCGGGTAAATTCATCTTCGGTCAAAATTCCCCGGTCGCGAAGTCCGGCCAATCGTTCCAACTGCTCAATATGCCATTCCGAAAGTCCCGGCTCTGGCAAATTCTGGGGCAACAGTGAGGGGTCGGCTGTCACCACGACATATCCCTTGCAACGGACAATTTGCCCGGGGTCCATCCAAATGCTTTCGACCAATAGCGTGACATGATATCCCCCCATGGAATAATAGAAACGCCAGCCGCTGGCCTGCAGGATTTGGGCGGCCATTTGCACGTCGCGCGGGAGGGAAAAGAGTATTGCCCCCTGCCGGTTCTGCTTCACATCTTCCGGAGTAACAATCTTGGCGTCTGTGCTGAAGACAAACGGATCCTCGCTGATGGACAGGCAAAAGGGTTGCTCCCCGAACCATGGCGTCGCGAAACCTTTTCTCGGCTGGGTCTGAAATGAACTGCTGAATACGACATGGGGCATCTGCTGCACTTCAGCATAGAGAATCGGCCACTGATGATTGATGATCACATTGACCTGCTGGGCGTCAACCAATTGACCGGGGCCGAGCATCAGCGTTCAGGCTGAGGCGCGCTTTGGTGCCGATAGCCTGCAACGCCTTCTTGTGACCTCTTTGTCATCATAGTTATCGCGGGGAGTATTCCCAGAGTTTGTATCTGTGGAATTCTGTCATCAGGTTCTGTTTGGGATCGCACTCAATGTTCTGTGAGTGGTCGGGGTTAACAAAATATGTGAACTCAATATACGGAATGTCATCACCACGATACCCAAATCTGAACATTCCGATGACTCCGTAGCACGGACCGCGTTCGTTGTTGCTTCGGATGCGGAGAAAGTAGTGTACCTCTTCCATCCATGAGCGGGCGGGATCTCTAAACTTATATGAGTCTGTCCAATACCAGGGCTTTGGCAAGCAGTCGTCTCCAGAGCGGTTGTACCCGTACTTGCGATATATCGCTTCGCTATCGCCATTCGCCTCGGCAAGAGATGGAGCATAGCCGTCACTCGGAGATGACAGGGGGAGTTGATATTCGGATATTGGATGTACTCTGTTGGGGACAAAGAATGCCTGAAGCCCGTCATTCGCATGGGGGAAAGTAACATTCCCATTCAAATAGTAAATTGTCCTATCACGCCAGTTTGTCGTTGTAGTCTGTATGTGGAATATCATGTCCGTCACGAGGCCGACTCCGTGCGGAGCCACTAGATCACCGACAAAGAGATCATAGGCATACGTTCCATCGCCAGATGGCAGGTCGATCTTTGCGTCTTTCGCATACATCGGAATCGGGTTGAGCTGCCGTCTCAGCTCGACAACAACCGGCTGCTTATCTGCTGGTCCTGCAAAAGTCCTGTAGTATCCCTCTTTTGAGGCTGACACTCCAATGCTACCTTTCGTCATGCCGAAGAAGGTGTAGCGTCCGTTTTCATCAGCTATTCCCGTCTTATGCCGGCTTTTGGGAGAAGTCTTCCCGCTGAAATCATAACTCCAAGACCAGCCAACCGTGACCTCTGCGCTCGGCACTGGGACACCGTCCGTATCGACCACTTGAACTTTGCAGATTGTCGGATGCGCACAACCGGAGATCAGCAGAGCAAGGCTCAATAATGCGAGGTGAGTAGTCTTCATTCTTTCAGTCACAACATCGCTATGGCCAGAACATATATCCATCATTTCATTTCGTCTCCTCATGACTTGTTTTCCCTGTGCAACAGGCAGTCGCCATTGGCAGGCGTATGGTTACTTGGGCATTCCTCGTTACAGTCATTTGGCATAACGCTACCCAACGATTTTCAGTCGCGCACACCACCTGGTGGGGTGCCCATAAACCAGTCCTGTCTGGCGACCTGCTCAAACCAGTCTTCATGACTTTGAACAAACGGATAATTATCGGGTCCTTCCATATCCGCCACCCGCCAGCGCCGGTGCCACCTGTCCCTCTCCATCACCAGAAGAGTGCGTTGGGGTTCAACGGTGGAGCCAATCTCGAAGTCATAATCCAACCGCACCACCGCGCGCCTCCCATTGTTACGGACAACCCTGAAAACCGGCTCCTCCTTAAACCACCCGTCCTGAGCATCCGTCCATGCGCAAGCATCAACAACATACCCCATCGGAACTCCTTCGGTGATAATACGATTCAGCAAAGCGTAAAATTCCGGCGTTACAACATGCTCAACCGCCCCGATATCCTCCAGCGTATAGAAATAAAAATGCTGTTCAAAAAATTCCCTCGCGGCAACCGCCGGATCGCTGCGGCACCACCAGACATAACCGAACAAAAAAAGTGCCAGCAATATCCCCGCAAGGAACAGAACCACGCGCGTTGACTTTGACTTCCACTTAAACATGATATGGCCTCCACACTCCTTACAAAAACGCGCAAGCGCTCGACAATCGAACGGGGGCGGGTCCCAAGCGTAAACAGGCCTTAAGTTTCACACGCCCCCCGCTCGTGTCGAGAATTTTCCGCACCTGGGGTTGCGGGGGATAATTCCAGCAAGAAATGAGACCCACCGACACAAATATGAACGAAAAGGCGGTGCAAAAGCCCGCCCAGCCCAAACCCCCGCACCCTGATTTTTCCATCACCCACACCATTTCGTTCATAGTTCGCTATTTTCAGACAGGTTTTGGCAAGTTTTTGCGTTTTGGGGTCGTTTTTTGCGATTTCTTGGACGTCAGCGCGCGAATTTCAAAAAATTGCCACGCAAACGCCTTTTATCCACTGTAAAATCTCGCCGGAAACAAAAAAGGACGCCCCAGAGGGCGTCCTTTTGAAAATCGCTGGAAAGTTTTTTACCAGCGGTAATGCGCGAAGGCCTTGTTGGCGGCCGCCATTTTGTGGGTGTCTTCGCGTTTTTTAATCACGTTGCCTTGATTTTTGAAGGCATCGAGAATTTCCATGGCGAGCGCGCGCTGCATGGAGACGCCTTTGCGTCCGCGGCTGTAATCCACAATCCAGCGCAAGGCCAGACTGGTTTGGCGCGCGGCGGGGACTTCCACCGGGACTTGATAGGTCGCGCCACCGACGCGGCGGCTTTTCACTTCGACCTTGGGCTTCACGTTTTCGAGAGCTTGCTCAAAAACTTCGAGCGCGTTTTTGGTTTCGGAATGATCCTTGAGCTGTTCCAGTGCGCCATAAACGGTGCGTTGCGCGGTGGATTTTTTACCGCGGCTCATGATGATGTTGGTCAAGTGAGTGACCAGAACGCTGTTGTAGCGAGCGTCCGGGGCGAACTCACGGGATTCTGCTCTACGCCTTCTCATGGTTCATGCTCCCCTATTTCGCCGCTTTGGGGGCTTTGGTGCCATACTTGGAACGGCTGCGCCGGCGGCTTTCAATGCCCAAGCAGTCCAAGGTGCCGCGCACCACGTGATAGCGCACGCCCGGCAGGTCTTTCACACGTCCGCCGCGCACCAGCACCATGCTGTGCTCTTGCAGGTTGTGGCCTTCGCCCGGAATATACGCACTTACTTCTTCCCCATTCGTCAGGCGCACACGCGCAACCTTGCGCAGCGCGGAGTTCGGCTTTTTCGGGGTCATCGTCTTGACCAGCAAGCAGACGCCACGGCGCTGCGGACATTTATGCAGCGCCGGCGATTTGCTCTTCGCCCGCAACGGGTGCCGGCCTTTTTTCACCAATTGATTTACCGTCGGCATATTATTTTCTTCGTTCCTTTTCCTTTTTTTGACACAAAGTAGCGCGGACAATACCAGTCTCCGCGGGTCTTGGCAACCCCCTATTCCGGATTTTTTTACGGATTTTTTTGCGGCGGCCAAAGATGGGTGCGGGTGTGCCGGTAGCGGTCGTACTCGCTGAAGACGCATCCGCAGTATTGCTGGCGGTAGAGCATGTGGACGAGATATGGCGGAGCTTCGGCGGCGCGAGCATCGCGATAAAGAAACGGCACGCCGACGGTCGCGGCGGCGGCCTCGCCCGCCGCGCGAATGAGGGCGTGATCCTGATGGCGGCTCGTGACGAGCGTAGAGGTGAAGGCGGCGCAATCATGTTCGCGGGCGACCTGCGCCGCCCGCTCCAACCGCAAGGCATAGCAGCGTTCGCAACGCGCGGGCGCTTCCTCGCGGCCGTGAACTTCGCGCAGGAATGCAACCAAACCATAGGTTTCATCGGCAACCAGCGGCAGGCGCGCCCGCTCAGCCAGCATCTTCACGGCCTTGAGCCGCCGCCGCCATTCCAGCAACGGATGGATATTTGGATTGCCCCAAAAAATCAGCGGCTGCCAGTCGGCAGAATCCTCCCGCAGAGCCGTCAGCAATTTGCCAAGGCAATGAGCGCAGCAGGCATGAACAAGAATACGCGACATGCGTCAATCCTCTTTCCGCCGGTAGGCACGAATATCCTCCGGGCCGAGACAGGTCAGCAAATAAGCGCCGGGGCTGGCCATCTGCGCGAACAGTTGCAGGCAGGCGGGCTCATCGCCGGGCCAGGGATAGGCATAAATCACATCCCGTTTTTGCGCAGGGACGGGCTTCAGGCCGGGAACGGCTGGGTCGTAAGTGCCCTGCACGAAACGCGCCGCCACATCAAAGCGCGCGGCCAAGTCGCGCGCGGCGCGCACCAGTTGGACGTCGCGCTCCACGCCGAGCGCACGATAGCCCAGCAGAGCCGCCATGATGGTGACCATCCCCTGCCCGCTGCCCCATTCCAGAAAGGTCGCCCCGCGGCTCACCTTTTGCGACTGCAACAGCCATTGCAGAACTTGAAAGGCATAGCGGTAATCGCTGGGCACATACTGGCCGCCGCCCGCCTCCGGGCCTAATTCCTCCGCCGCCTGTTCCGCGTCGCGGATGAAGCAATCCACATAATGCGGCACGGGCAAATCACCGGCCTCGGGCGGCACGGGAATCGGCTCCAAATGGACGGGAATGGTCCAGGTGGCGGTCATGAATTATCCGGCGAACAGCATGTCGTCGGCCAAGCGCTTGGCGGCGGCGGGCGAATCCAGCGCTTCCACCAAAGCCAGCGCAAAGGCAAACGCCGTGCCCGGCGCCTGGCTCGTCAGAATTTGACCATCGCGCACCACGGGCTGATCCACGCGAGTGCCCACATTGAAATCCGTGCGGCAGGCGGGATGGCTCGTGAAGGTTTTGCCTTCCAGCACACCGGCTGCTTGCAGCACCAGCGGCCCGGCGCAAATGGCCGCGACCATTTTGCCCGCCGCGAGAAATTCGCGAATGGACTCCTTGACGCTGTCATCCTGCAACAGGATTTGGGTGCCGCCCGCGCCGCCGGGAATAATGAGCGCGTCGAAACGGGAGGCTTCGGCGGGGTCCCACTCGCCATCGGGCGCAATCCGCACGCCGCGCGAGGTGGTTACGAGACGGTCGCCACCGACGCCTGCCAAAAATACGCTGATTCCGGCGCGCCGCAGAACATCCACGACAATCACGGCTTCCATTTCTTCGGTGCCGTCGGCAATCAAAACACAGACGTTCGTTTTCATTGGTTTTTCCTTTCTTCGTTCAGGTTACGCCCTCGGATGGGCCCGGTGGTATTCTTCCTTGAGTTTTTCCACGCTGACGTGGGTGTAGATTTGAGTGGTGGAAAGGCTGGCGTGGCCGAGCAATTCCTGCACACTGCGCAAATCTGCGCCCGCGTCCAGCAGATGCGTTGCAAAACTGTGGCGCAGCACATGCGGGGTAATTCCCGGGTCGAGGTTGGCCGCCGCCAGATATTTTTTCAGCGCGCGTTCCACGGAGCGCGGCGTCAGCGGCCCGCCGTGTTTATTCAGGAACAGCGCGGGCGCGCGCGACAAGCCCCACCACGGGAGCAAACCATCGCGCGCATCCAGCGCCGCCTGAAGCGCCGCCGCCGCCGGACGCCCAATCGGACACAAGCGCTCCTTCCGGCCCTTGCCGCGCACAAGCGCGGTGCCGGTCAGCAAATCGAGCCGCGCATCCGTCAAGCCGCACAATTCAGCCACGCGCATGCCGGTGCTGTAGAACAGCTCAAGAATGGCCGTGTCGCGCAAAGCGGCATAAGCGGCGAATGGGTGCGGAGCGCTTTTCGCGCGCGACTGAGCCTCGTGATACAACTGGGCGGGAGCTTCCAGCAAGCGCACGACTTCATCACGGCTGAGCACCTTGGGCAAACGGCGGCGCGGCTTGGGCTGTTGCAGGCCCGCGAACGGGTTATCCTTCACGAGGTTCTCGCGCACCATGAAGCGGAAAAAAGACCGCAGGCTGGACATCTTGCGACCGGCTGTCGTGGCCGCGCGACCCGATTTGGCAAAGCTGGCCAAAAAGCGCCGCGCCGCAAAGCGATCCGGCGATTTCCACGGAAAGGGCGGCTGGGCATCCTCGCCCCACAGTTGCTTGCTGAACTGTTCAATATCCGACAGATAAGCAGCCACGGTATGCTCCGAGGCGTTGCGCTCCACCCGCAAATACTCCGCGAAGCTGGCGATGGCCGGATCGCGGGCGATTGGCGGGGCCGCCGGCCGGGATGTTTTCTTCCTCGGAGCCATCGTCACCACTTCACGTCGCCGCGACTACTCCGCCGCCGGCTTCTTGGCCGACTTGCGCGCCGCGCGCGGCTGAGGCAAGCCGTACGTCTGGACGGCGGCCTCGTAATCCGGAATTTGCTTGGCGTAGGTCACCACCAAACGCTTGAGCGCGTTGACCTGCTTGAACGACAACTGATGCCGCTGCTCAAACTGCGTTTTGAGCGATTCCAAAAATTCGCGGTCATCCCACGTGCGCCCCTTGCGGGTGCTGGCCGGACGCCATTCCTTCACGTTATCCATCAGCGCCAGCAACCCCTTCAACTGCCCTTCCGATGGCGTCGGCGGTTCAGGCGCGATGCCCAGCGCTTCCATTTGACTCTCGAAGTCCGGGATTTGTTTCGCATACTTGCGCAGGATTTTGTCGAGATAGCCAATTTGCGCGGTCGAAAGCCGCTTGCCTTGATTGACCTGAGAGCGAAGCGAAGCGCAAAACTCCTTGTCGTCATAAACTTTTTTGCCGAACTGACGCGGCGGTTCAAATGCAACCGATTCCAGCATCGCAAGTTTTTGGATGGTCTCCTCACGCGGCGGCTTGGCGCGCTCGGCATCCGTTTCCGGAGGCTGCAACTTCAGCTCGGCAATCAATGCCGCCGCATTCGGAATTTGATCCTGATAGCGGAAAATCAGCTTGCTGACGGCCTCCTGCTGGCGCGCGGAAATGACGCGCTTGTTTTCCGCACACTGCCGGCGAAGGGACGCCACGAATTTTTCGTCGCTATACAGCGTTTTGCTTCCGCGTGTCATGGGCGCTTGCCATTCTTTCACGGACTCCAGCGCGTCCAGCATTTTGACCACAGCTTGGCGGTCGCCGGCGGGGCCGCGCGCGGTTTTGAGCCATTCCTGGAACTTCTCGTTGAACGTCGTGAGCATGTCCTGCCAGCCCACCTGCCCTTCCTCGATGGCGTCGAGCTGTTCTTCCATGCCGGCGGTGAATTGCACGTCAAAGAGCGCCTCCAGATTGGCAATCAGAAAATCAAACACCTTGAGGCCAAGCTCGGTCGGCACCAGCGTGCGCTTTTCGCGGTTCACATACTTGCGGTCCAGGAGCGTGGAGATAATTTGCGCGTATGTGCTCGGGCGACCGACACCATTTTCCTCCAATATCTTCACGAGCGAAGCTTCGGAAAAACGCGGGGGCGGCTGCGTTTCCTTGCGGTCGTTCAGCCACTCCACGGCGTCCAAGTCCTCGCCCGCGGTCAGCGGCGGCAGGTTGTCCACTTCCTCGCCGTTGTTATTTTCCGCTTCATCCTTTTTGCGCTTCTCCAGGCCGGACTCGCGCATGAAACCGGGGAATACGATTTTCGACGCCGTGGCGCGGAACAGGAAGGTTTCGGCGCTGGCGCTGGCGCTGCCAGCCGCCACGGCTTCGATATCCGCCGTGCGCTGGGCAATCCGCGCCGACGCCATCTGGCTGGCAATGAAGCGCCGCCAAATCAAATCGTAAATGCGCCATTCATCGCGCTCCAGAACATCCTTGAGACTTTCCGGTGTGCGCGCGGGGTCCGTGGGCCGGATGGCTTCGTGGGCCTCCTGTGCGCTGGAGCGATTGCGGAACACGTTCGGTTTTTCCGGCAGAAAATCTGCGCCGTGTTTTTGCAAAATATATTCCCGAGCCTGCGCCTGAGCTTCCTTGGAAACAGTGAATGAATCCGTGCGCATGTAGGTAATCAAGCCGGACGTTGCTCCCTGCCCCAGATTGACGCCCTCGTACAGTTTCTGGGCGATGCGCATGGTGCGCGCGGGCGACAACCCCAGCGCACCGCTGGCGGCCTGTTGCAGGCTGCTCGTAATGAACGGCGGCGGCGCATATTTGCGGACCTCCTTCAACTGCACCTCGGCCACGCGCAATTCGCGCCGTTGCAGTTCATCCATCAGGCGCATGGCCAGGCCTTCTTCCTTCACCTCGGCCTTTTCGCCATTGATGCGCGCCAGACGCGCCACGAACGGCGCGCGCGGCTCAACCCGCTTGGCCGCCTTGACGCCCAGCACCCAATACGGCTCCGGCTGGAACGCCTGAATCGCCCGCTCGCGCTCGCACACCAGCCGCAACGCCACCGACTGCACACGCCCCGCGCTGGATGCCCCCGGAATCCGCCGCCACAGCATCGGGCTGACCTTATAGCCCACCATGCGGTCGAGAATGCGCCGCGCCTGCTGGCTGTCCACGCGCTTCTGGTTAATTTCGCCCGGCTGGCTGAACGCCTTGCGAATGGCCGACGACGTAATTTCGTTGTAGGTCACCCGGCGGAACTTTTGAACGGGCACCTTGTCTTTCAGCGCCTCGCGCAGATGCCAGGCAATCGCCTCGCCTTCGCGGTCGGGGTCGGGCGCGAGATACACGGTATCCACACCAGCCGCCGCCGCCTGCAACTCACTCAACACTTTCGCGCGGCCCTTAATCGGGACATATTGCGGCGCAAATCCCTGATTAACGTCCACACCCAGCGTCCGCTCGGGCAAATCGCGCACGTGGCCCAGCGAAGCCTTGACCACATACTCCGGTCCCAGCAACCGCTGAATGGTTTTGGCTTTGGCGGGCGATTCTACAATCACTAAATGTTTGGGCATTTTTCTTTCTCCTTGATTACAAAGTTGGTTCCGCAGGCTCCATATCCCACTGTCGAATTTCATCCATGAGCGCGAGGCGTCGGCCGGGCAGCCGCCGAATCACGCGCTTCATTTCCAATTGCATCGTCAACGTCATCATCTGCGCGGGGCTGAGGCTGGTCTTGCGAATCAATACATCCACATCCAGCTCCGGCTCCGCCCACAGCGCGCGCACCACGGCCTCCTCGGCATCGGTCAGGGTCAGGCGCTGGCGCACATCCTGCCGGCGCGACAGGCGGGCCTGTTCGTCCGGCGGGAATAAAAATTCAAACTCCTTGAGCAAATCCGCCAGGCTCGTGACCAGCCGCGCCCCGTTTTGAATCAGGCGGTGCGGCCCGCGCGAGCCTTCCATATCCACGCGCCCCGGCACCGCCATGACGCTGCGCCCCTGCTCCATCGCCAGCTCGGCGGTATTCATCGCCCCGCTGTTCAAGCCCGCCTCGACCACCAGCACGCCCTTGCACAAGCCGCTGACAATCCGATTGCGATACGGAAACGTGGTGCGATCCGGCGTCCGCCCCAGCGGAAACTCGGAAATCAACGCGCCATTCGCGGCAATTTCCTCGGCCAGCTCGCGGTTCTCCGGCGGATACAATTTATCCAGCGCGCCGCCCAAAACGGCCAGCGTGCGCCCGCCCGCCTTCAGCGCCGCCCGATGCGCCGTGCTATCAATCCCGCGCGCCAGCCCGCTGACAATGGTGAATCCCGCCTGCGAAGCCTGAAACGCCAGATGTTCCGCCTGCGACATGCCGTAACTCGAAGCCTGCCGCGTGCCCACCACCGCCAGCGCCTGCTCATCTTTTGCGCACAACGTGCCGCGCACATACAAGCACAGCGGCGGGTCATAGATATTTTTCAGCGGCGCGGGATATTCCTCGTCCAGCGGCGTCACCAGCCGCGCGCCCACTTGCGCCGCCGCCTCTTCCTCGCGCGCCGCATCCAGCGTGCCGCGCTGCGTCACGATATTCTCAGCCACTTTCGGCCCGATGCCCCGCACCGTCGCCAAATGCGCGGCGGAAGCGCTCAACACCGCTTCCGGCGAGCCAAGAGCATCACACAACGCCCGCACGCGAACCGGACCGATTCCTTCAATCTGGTTCAAAACAATATAAGCTTCGCGCGAGGTCATGGTGCCGGCATTCCGTTCAATAATCGCCGTTAATCCGCGGACGGCAATTTCGGCGTGGCATCCGGCGCCCGCGCCGCCGCCTTGCGACGGCGCGGCATCTTAAACAAGTCAATCTGCCCGCTTTTCAGCAGGTCGTAATTCTTCAAAATCCGCAGAATTTGCAGCAAGTCCGACTTGTCATACGCTTTCTTCACGTCAATTCGTTCCGCCAACTCCAGAAGCATCGGACGATACAACAGCACGCCATCAATGCCGCGCGACTTCAAAAAAGCCAGCGCTTCCGCGCGCTGCTCGCGCACGGCGGGCAAATCGCCCAGACACAAGATTTTCGCCGGGTTCGGCATCCCCAGCTCGGCCTGCGCCGCCCGCACCGAATCAGGCTGGGCAAAGCGATAAATATCCGGCGACTTCTCCAGCATATGCGGCGTGAACTTGCCCGAATGCCACCCGCGAATCGCAATGATGGCGCACGGCACCCGCGCAAGCTCCACCCCGCTCCACACCCGTCCCTTCGGCAGCGGCCCATTCGTCCGCGCCGACGGATTCACCGCCAGCAAATCCACTTCCTCATGGACGCCCTTCGCGCGCGCCATCACCTGATATTTCCGGGGCTGGCGCACCAAAAACCCTTGCGTCTCCAAATACTCCCGCACAATCCATTCATCCACCGAAGCCATGCGCACACCACCTTTCCCATGCCGCCGTCAACGCCGCAACCGGCACCGCAACGGGCAAATCCGAGTGACCCAATTGTTCGCTCAAAACCATTCGCACCTGCCCCCCCGCCACTTTTTTATCCAGCCCCATCGCCGCCAGCAGCTCCGGCCACGCCCAATCCTTCGCGGGCGCCACCGGCAGCCCCAGCCGCCGCAGCAACGCCCGCGCGCGCCCGGCATCGGCAGGCGCAAAGCCCCGCAGCTCCACCGCCAGCTCCAGCGCATACACCATGCCCAACGCCACGGCCTCCCCATGCAGCACACGGCCAAAGCCCGCGATTTTCTCAATCGCGTGGCCCAGCGTATGCCCGAAATTCAGCACCGCCCGCAAGCCCCCCTCGCGCTCGTCGCGCGCCACAATATCCGCCTTGATTTCACACGACCGCGCCACCAACTGCTCCAGCGCCGCCGACTCGCGCGCCTCAATCGCCCCCGCGTGCTGCTCCAACCAGTCAAAAAACGCCGCATCCAGCGCCACGCCGTACTTCACCACCTCCGCCATCCCCGCCGCGAACTCCCGCGCCGGCAGCGTCGCCAGCGTATCCAAATCTGCCACCACCGCCAGCGGCTGATGAAACGCCCCCGCCAGATTCTTCCCCGCCGCCAAATTAATCCCGGTTTTGCCGCCCACGGAACTATCCACCATCGCCAGCAGGCTCGTCGGCGCCTGAACAAACCCTATTCCTCTCATATAGGCCGCCGCCGCGAACCCGGTCAAATCCCCCACCACGCCCCCGCCCAGCGCCACCAGCACACTCTGGCGATCCAGTCGCGCCGCCGCGATTTTTTCCAGCAAATCCGCCCAAACAGCCGCCGATTTCGACATTTCCCCCGCCGCGACAACCCATTTGCCCCAATCGCCGCCCAACAAATCCATGACGCGCCCGCCGTGGCAGACATCCACGTTGGCATCGGTAATCACCAGCCCGCGCCGCCCCCGCAGTGTTTCCGGCAACCGAGCCAGCGCCCCCGCACCGATGACGATGGGGTACGAACGCTCACCCAGCGAAATTTGAACCTCGCGAGCCATACGGGGGTAAGGAAATATCCCCAAGCCCCGCTCCTGTCAATCCCCATTTCCCAAACTTCACAAAAAACGCCCCCGAAGCTCCCCACACCGCCCCTCCCCTCCCGCAAAACACAAAAATCGCCCCAAAGTGCCCTGCAAGCCAGTCCTGGCC
>FZPS01000014.1_pt167 | contig 26258 bp, 23 predicted proteins | sample 1817821 | NCBI WGS metagenome assembly FZPS01 (sample SAMEA104158645, study PRJEB21678) | metagenome | place: Germany | collected 2015-04-21 | reverse complement strand
CAACAGAAAGAGAATTTATTCCCCCTAACGCCATAAGCATCATAGCCAAAGACCATAACGGGTCAAATACACTCCCTGTATAATACATATTATTTACTAGCAAATATAAATATGCTGAATTTGCTATAAAATATATAAAGAAGGCACTAGTGATTATTAAAGATGATCTTTTTATAGTTTCACTCTTTGAATTAAAGTATATTAAAAAAACTCCAATCATAAGCCCCAAATTACTAATAGGATAGCCCATATACACGAGTAAAAATAATGGTGATTGATTCTGAAATTTATAAAATATTGGAGCAACTAAAAATTCTAAACTAAAGGTTGTAATAACACTTATAGAAATTAATATACCAATAGCTGAAAGAAGTGCTTTATAAAGATTATTAATTTTATAGATTTTATAAAATCCTGTGAAAAGGTAGATTGTATTCATAAGTATCCAAAGTAAATCTGGTATTCCTGGAAATGGTGGAGTAACTTTTAATACAATCTCATAATAATTCCAAAATAACATTGCAAAAAAATAAGATAGTATTCCTGTAGATAATAAGAACCAGAACTTTCTTTCTTCGGTCTTATTCTTTTTAAATACTAAAAATAGCCCTAAGGAAGATATAGCTGGAGCTAAAGTCTGAAATATATTTCCCCCAATTGTTAATAGGGTTTTATTTCCTTGATACGTAAAAATAAACAAATAATAAATCATTATATAAATAATTATAAAACTAAATGATTTTCTTTTAATTTTACTTAAATTCAAGTATTTCCCTCCACTTTTTACGACATATTACTTACTAATTATACATTATATAAAAACTTTCCACAATGATAATTAATGTTTTTTAATATTTTTTATAATTTAATAAAAAATATTACTAAAATAACCTTAAATTACAATCTCCTTTCCAACTTCTTAAACAATTAATTTATTTGACACATTACAACATATTCCCCTATAATTTTAGTTCTATATTTAGTTTTCGACTTTTATTTTTAAATATATTCAAATTCTTTTTAAATAACCATGGAGGTGTAAATAAATGAAAAAGTTAAGCTACAAAATTATAACTATGTCAGCAATAATTTGCTTAGTCTTAGCTACTGCTTTAACAGGAACATCAATTTATAGTAGTATAGTAAATAATAATAGTAACATTGAAAAACTTGAAAAAAATTTAAGAGATGCTTTCGATAAACAAGCTGAGTTTCAAGTTCAAAATATTGTGACCATGCTTTCCGAAATTAACGAGAAAAGCAAAAAGGGTGAATTAAGCCTGGAAGAAGCAAATACTCAACTTAGCGAAATATTGGATGGACTTAATAAAATAAATAATGATATGGAAAATTCAAACTCCTTGACTGAGAAAGCTATGGCGACAGTTCATAGAGGTGAAAAAATTGTACAAAGTCATGAAGAAAAAACAAAAATAACTAAAGAAATGTCTGATAGTGTGCGTGAAGCTATGTTTACCCTATCTCAAAAATCTATTACTATAGGTCAAATAGTGGAGGTAATTAACAGTATCTCTGAGCAAACTAATCTATTAGCCTTAAATGCAGCAATTGAGGCTGCCAGGGCTGGGGAAGCAGGAAAAGGCTTTTCTGTTGTTGCAGAAGAAATAAGAAAGCTTGCAGAACAATCTAGCGCCTCTGCAAAAGAAATTGGCAGAATTGTTAATGAAGTTAAAGAAAGCGTGGACACTTCTGTAAAAGAAATAAATAATACTAATAAAGCACTGGATCAACAAGAAGAAGCTCTAATGGATACCGTTAATGCCTTTAATGAGATTTCTCAATCAGTTGAACTTGTTACAGAAAATATCAAAACAGTTGTACAAGCATCCAAATCCTTAAGCATTAGGGCTGAGGAAGTTGCTGAGGCTACAACTAATATAGTTAGTGTTACTGAAGAGACAGCAGCTAGTACAGAAGAAGTATCTGCATCTACTGAAGAGCAAGCCTTAGTAACTCAAAATATAGCCGAAGCAGCTAAAGAATTAGCGGGACTTGCTAGTAAGCTTCAATCTGATATAAGTCAATTTATAGTTGAAGTAAATTAAACAGAAAAAGGCATCTGCTCATATTAACTAGCAGATGCCTTAAAATTTTTATTTAATTTATAAGGGCTTTGCTTTTCTATGCCCTGCCTTTGCTTTTCCTTGAATCTCAGGTACAGGTTCTTGATCATTTTTAGGTATGCGCATTTTTTTATTACTTTCTGTACCATGTGGTTCTCGTGGATCTGGTCTTCTCATTCCTGCTTTAGCCATAAATATCACCTCAGAATTATTTTTTGAAATAAGACAAGTATTTATTCTAATTTTTCGCATATATTTTTTTACTTAATTAGAAATTAAAACTTAATAATTACCTATATAATCCTTTCCTTATTTATCAAGGTGTTAAATTAGATTTTTTGAAAATAATATTAATGACACTTAATATTAAGGAGGTTAGAAAAATGGCTAATATAAATGGTATCGTTAAGTGGTATAATGCAGAAAAAGGATATGGATTTATATCCTGCGATAATGGAAATGATGTATTTGTTCATCATTCACAAATTCAAGCAAAGGGTCCAGATAAAGATTTACACGAAGGAGAAAGTGTAACTTTTGATATTCAAGAAGGAGAAAAAGGTCCTATGGCTGTGAATCTTCATAAATTATAATTTTTATAATGATTTAATTTAAATAATAGCTGTGTATGGTATTTGGGGACAAACACCATACACAGCATTTTTATGTGGATATATCAATTCCCCTATGTTCAACAGGTGTGGAAAATACAATTTGAGTTTCTGTATCTCCAAATCTTTGCAGCACCCCAATAAATTCATCTAATTCCATAGTTGTACGAAAGATAACTTCTATAAGCATAGAGTAAGCTCCCGTTACACAATTACATTCAACAACATTAGGACATGCTTCTATAAAAGGATAAAACTCCGGCTTTTGCTGAGGAGTCATTTTTAAATTTATAAAGGCCTTAATATTATATCCTAATTTTAAATAATCAATTTGCGCAGTATATCCAGTAATAACTCCCTCTTCCTCTAATTTTAAAATACGTGAAGAAACAGCTGGAGTAGATAAATATACTTTCTCTGCTAAATGTTTAAGTGAATATCTTGAATTTTCTTGTAACAGCTTAACTAATTTTAAATCAACCTTGTCCATTCTTTGTTCACCTCTTTCGTGTATAATTTTTAGTTTTACATTAGTATTCTTATTTTCCTTAAAATTCTAAAGCTTCTATATCTTAATATAATAAAGTTCATTTGACTAATTTTCAAGTATTTTCGAAGATTAGAGTTAAAAAAATTAAGTTTCATAGCTATTATTTGAATTAAAAAAATAAAACTTCTTAAGGACTTAACTCTTAAGAAGTTTTATTCTCACTTTTATCTAAGGGATGTATTCATTGCCATAAATACTTTTTCAGGTGTTATTGGTAAGCTTGTTATGTTAACACCAACTGCATTATATACTGCATTTTGGATAGCTGGTGGAGGTGTATTTAAAACAACTTCCCCTATAGATTTTGCTCCAAAAGGTCCTGTAGGCTCAAAACTAGGAACAAAATCTGCTATTATATTTCCAACATCTCTTCTTGTAGGAATTTTATATTGCATAAAAGAATTACTTTGTAGCTTTCCTGTTTCACTATATTTTACATCTTCGTACATTGCCATTCCAATTCCTTGTACTATTCCACCCTCTGTTTGGATTCTTACTAGGTTTGGATTTATTATAGTTCCACAATCAACTACAGCTACATAATCTATAATCTCATATTTTCCTGTAAACTTATCTAACTCTATTTCCGCAAAACCTGCTACAAATGGTGGTGGAGATACCTTACTTCCATAAGTTGCAGTACCAACTAACTGCAATCTTCCAGCTCCTAAAACTGATGTTTCAGCTAGCTTTTTCACAGTTAAGGTCTTACTTCCATCTGAAGTCTTTAGCATGTCTTCCTCTAGTATTACCTCTTCTGGTGTAACTTCAAATACTTTAGCAGCATTTTCTATCATTTGCTTTCTTAAGTTTTCTGCAGCCTTTACTACTGCCATTCCTGTAACATAGGTAGTACTGGAAGCATAGGAACCTGGATCAAAAGGAGAAGCATCTGTATCTGCTGCGTACACAACAATATTATCTACAGTAGTTTCAAGTACTTCTGCTGCCATTTGAGCAAGTATAGTATCACTTCCCGTTCCCATATCTGTTGAACCTATAAGAAGTGTGTAACTTCCGCTATCTCCAAGTCTTACTTCAGCAGCCGAAGTATCAACATTTGCAACTCCAGATCCTTGCATAGTTACTGCCATTCCTACAGCCCTAACCTTATTATTTCCAATTTCTTTACTTGGATATTTTTCATCCCAACCAATTAACTTTTTACCCTTTTCAATACATTTATGTAATGTAGAACTACCTAATTTTTCATCTGGATGAATTAATGATGTTTCCCCTTCTTTTATTAGGTTTTTCAATCTAATTTCTGTAGGATCCATATTTAATTTAGCTGCTAATTTATTAACTGCTGATTCTACAGCAAAAGTACCTTGACTTGCTCCATATCCTCTAAAAGCACCTGTTGTAGTTCTATTTGTATATACTGATTTTCCAACAAATCTTATAGCATTTGTTTTATTATATAATGGAAGGGTTTTTTGTGATACTGCTCCAGTAACTGTTGGAGCATGCTCTCCATAAGCTCCACTATCTGATAAAGCTTCTAAATCTATAGCTTTTATATAACCATCTTTATCTGCACCCATTTTTACTCTTATTCTCATTGGGTGACGAGTATTTGTGGATTCAAAGGTTTCCGTTCTATCATAGATTAACATGGAAGGTTTTCCTGTTTTTAAAGTAACAATAGCTGAGAATATTTCTGTTGCAGCTGTTTGCTTTCCACCAAAACCTCCACCTATTCTTGGTTTAACCACTCTTATTCTGCTTACTGGTATATCTAAGGCCCTTGCCAGCTGTCTTCTAACATGGAAAGGAATTTGCGTTGAAGATACAACCACAAGTCTTCCCATATGGTCTAAGTAATTAAAGGAACGATAGGTTTCCATCATACAATGGGCTTGAGCTTGAGTGTAGTATGTTTCTTCAATTACAACATCACAATCTTCTAATTCCTTTTCTACATCTCCAACTTCTATTTTGTTATAAGAAGCTATATTTCTTTTGTTATCAAATCCCATTTCAAAATTACAGAAGACATCATCTTCTGGGTGAATAATAATTTTATTATCTTCTGCCTTTTCAAAATCCAATACAGGTTCGAAAACCTCATATTCAACCTTTATAAGTTTCATTGCCTTTAATGCTGTCTTTTCATCAACAGCAGCTATAATTGCAACTTCATCCCCTACGTATCTCACAATTGGTTCTAATATTAATCTATCGTAAGCAGATACCTCTGGATAAGACTGGCCTGCTAATGTAAATCTTATATTTGGTACATCTTTATAGGTAAGAATGCACTCTACACCATCTATTTTTTCTGCCCTTGATGTATCTATAGACTTAATTTTTGCGAAAGCGTGAGGACTTCTAAGGATTTTAATTGTTAAAGCATTTTGAACTACTAAGTCTTCTGTATAAACAGGCTTACCTGTTACAATTGCCATTCCATCACTTTTTGGAATTCCTTTACCTACTACTTTCATAAATTACATTACCTCCAGATACTTTTTAACTGCTCTTAATTGTCCCATATAACCTGTACATCTACATAGATTTCCAGTTAAATAATTTTTTATTTCCTCATCTGTAGGATTTACAAGTTCATTTTTCATAGCAAGGACAGTCATTATGAAACCAGGGCTGCAGAAACCACATTGATCAGCACCTTCTGCTACAACAAGTTTTGCAAATTTATCCGCTTCTTCTTGAACACCTTCTATTGTTGTTACGTTTCTGCCATTAGCTCTTACTGCTAAGAAGGAACATGATAATACTGGTTTTTTATCTATCCATACACTGCAAAGTCCACAGCTACTAGTATTGCATCCTTTTCTTATGCTTAAATAACCATTTTTTCTTAAAACATCTGCTAAATATTCATCTCCATTTATTTCAAATTTAACTTTTTTATTATTTAAAGTAAATTCTATTTGCATTCTAAAACCTCCATAATAGCTCTTTTAATTAAAACTTTACTTAAAGCTATTCTATATTCTTTAGTTGCTCTCATATTTGTTCCGAATCTTAATTCTTCTACAGCCATATTTACTACTTCTTCTATTTTTTCTTCATCTATATGTCCTTCTGAAAGTTTTTTAGAAGCATTTACTGCAATTTCAGCCCCTCTAGGCTTTGCACCTACAACTATCTTCCAATCATTATCTAACTTAGAAACAGCTACATTTACTAGTGAAAAATCACTTACTGAATTTCTAAAGTCTTTAAAGGAGGCTAGCCTGTTGTTTTTCTTTATAAATACTCTAGTTAATAAGTCCTTTTTATAAGGCGCTTGTAAAAATTCTTCCAAGGACATTCTTCCTGCACCACATAATTCAACCTCTGTGTCTAAAGCTAGGAATCCAGTAATTAAATCTGAAAATCCATACTTTGAAAAAATAGAAGCACCTACTGTAACAATATTTCTAAATTGGACACCTATAATACTTTCTACAGACTTAGGTAATACACCATTGAAATTTTCCTTTAAGACACTACTTGTTTCTATATCTCTAAAAGTAGCCATAGCCCCAATTTCTATATATTCTTCATCTTCTTTTATATAATCTAAATTAAGCTTTGAAAGGTCTATTGCTGTACCTATTCTCTTAGAACCCATTCTTAAAAAACAAGTTCCGCCTAATACAGTATTTAATTTTTTTTCTGTTAAAATTTTATATGCTTCTTCAATAGTTTCAGGTTGTACTAATCTTTGTATTGTAAACACTAGAATGTCCTCCTCATAATTACGTTAATTATTCTTCCTTTTTTTCTTCTGGTACTATTATATTTAAAACAAATGCTACTATAAATGAAAGAACTATTGGTGATTTACCTATAATATTTTGTATATCTACAGGGAAGAACTGTAATGAATTTGATGCTGAACTAATACCTAGACCTAAAGCTAATGCAATTCCAACAATCATCTTATTACGATAATTTAATGGCTGTTCACATATTAACTCAAGACCTGACATAGTTATAGCCGCAAATACTGTAATAGTAGCTCCTCCAAGTACAGGATAAGGAATTGTAGTCATTATAGCTCCAATTTTAGGAGATAATCCTGCTAAAATCATAATTATACCAACAATGGCAAAAATTCTTTTTGATATGGCCTTTGTTGTAATAATTAGACCTACGTTTTGGCTATAAGGGTCCGTTGGTAGTCCCCCAATACAAGCACCAATCATTCCACAAATTCCTTGTCCCTTAATCGCTCCACCTAATTCCTTATCAGTAGCTTCACGATTAAATGCACCAATAGCAGTAGCTGAAACATCTCCAATAGATTGAACAGCTTGTACTATATACATTAAAATCATAGAAATTATTGCTGATATATTAAACTCAAATCCCCATTTAAAGAATTGCGGCATTGCAACCCAAGATGAGTTTTTTACATTTTCAAAATTAATCATATCTCCATAGAAAAGAGAAATTATATATCCAACTGTTATTCCAATTAACATTCCTGATACTTTGATTGCCCCTTTTCCATAAAAGTTACAGGCAAGAGTTACAGCTAGTACAATTAAAGCAATAATCCAATACTTTGGTAATCCAAAATCTTCAGCCTGAGCACTTCCTCCTGCCATATAATTTATTGCAGTATTATATAGAGATAATCCTATGCTCAGAACCACAGTCCCACTAACTATTGGTGGAAAATACTTTCTTATCTTACCCATCAAGGCTCCAAGTATTATTGAAGCAAATCCAGCCACTAACTGAGATCCAAATATAGCATCTATTCCGTAAGTTAAGCCTATTGCTGATAAAATAGGCATATATGCAAAGGCAACCCCCATTACATTTGGCAATCCCATTCCAAAACCATAAAAGGCATATAACTGCATTAATGTAGTTATTCCACCAATCAACATAGCAGCCTGCATTAGAAGGATTCTATCGCTTTCTGGTAATCCCAATAACTGAGCTATTAATATAGGTGGTGTTATATTTCCAACTAACATTGCCATAACATGTTGTAATGCTAATGGAAAAGCTTTAATAAATCTTGGTTTTCCATTTAATTCGTATATTGATGATTCATTTCCATTTACTATAACCTTTTTATTAACAATAGAACTTTCCATAATTAATCTCCCTTTATCAACTTCATTTTTTTATTTTGTAAATATATAATAACACATTTTTTGAAAAAGTCGAACATTTTTTCAAAAAAATTATTTTTCAATCGTTAAAATACGAATATTATATTTTAATTTTACTTGATAATATGGAAGAAAGTTCTTTGTTCTTGATTTTTAAGGATTATGTATTTCTACTTAAATCTTATAATTGGCTAGAAAATAAAAACACCCCAATACAAATTGAGGCGTCCATATCCAGCATAAGTAGATATAAAAATATATACTACTAACTAAATACATAGTACCCCGTAGTCTGCTACTTTACGGTTAGCAGGTAGAAACTTTCGGACCATATTACCGACTTTATACGAGTTTTTTATTACTTCATTCGTTATTATAACATAATTCTTTATATTTCGGCATAGAAGAATATAATTTTTTAAATACAAAAAAGGAAGTTATTGAATGAACAATCAATAGCTTCCTTTTTTAGGTTCCATATTATTCCTGAACCAATAATTTCTAAAATAACCGCTAATAATGGAACCCCCGTTCCTAATAAACGGAGATCTTTCTTCTTAATCACTTCTATCTTTCTTCTCTAAAATATGGTATCCCTAAGGACTTTGGTGGTGCATTTTTTGTTGATTTCTTTATTCCTATAAAAACAAGTATAGCTATTGTTACAAGATAAGGAATCATATCCATAAAATATATTGAAATAAATGTGTCTGTTATTCTAAATCTTATTATGTCTAAACCTCCAAATAAATAAGCTCCTATAATTGCTTTTGTAGGATTCCAAGCTGCAAAAACCACTAATGCAACAGCAATCCACCCTCTTCCGGCTGTTATATTTTCCTGCCAGGCTGGAACATATACTAAGGAAAGATAGGCTCCTCCCAGGCCACATAAAGCTCCTCCAAGTAATATATGAATATATTTGTACAAATCTATATTTATACTTGCTGAGGCTGCTGCTGATGGATTTTCCCCTACTGCTTTTAAATTTAATCCTATATTTGTCTTATACAAATAAATGGTTAGGATAATAGCACAAATATAACCCATATATATAAACATATCCTGACTAAATAAGGCCTTACCCAATATAGGCAATTTTGATAATAGGGGTATTTCAATAGGAGCAAAAAAAGTCTTTATACTTTCAGGAGTAGATTGTCCCACTACTGATCTACCAACAAAACTAGAAAAACCACTACCGAAAATAGTTAATGTAAGTCCCGTAACATTTTGATTAGCCTTTAATGTAACTGTTAAAAATGCATATATAAGAGCTCCAAGGGCCCCTGTTGCCATAGCTGCTAATAAGGCCATTCCTGCATTTTCAGTCCTTACTCCTACAATAAATCCTATTACTGATCCCATTAACATCATACCTTCTACCCCTAAGTTAAGATTTCCAGCCTTTTCTGTTATTATTTCTCCTAAAGTTGCAAATAAAAGAGGTGTTCCTGCTACTACTGCTGCTGCAAGAAAATTAGTTATCCATTCCATTTATGCTACCTCCTGAACTACTGGCTTCTCTTCCTTATTAAGAGAAGGGTTTTTAACTACAATTTTATAATTTGTAAATATCTCACCACCAAGTACAAAGAACAAGATCATTGCTTGTATAATAAGAGCTACTGAATCTGGAACATTATAAGTAGTTTGAATATAAGTTCCTCCCTGTACAAGAGTAGCAAAGAGTAAAGAAACTAATGTAATCATATAAGGATTGTATTTTGCTAAGCAGGCAATTATTATTGCAGTATACCCTACACCTCCAGATACTTCTACTGATAAGGTTTCACTAACACCAGAGGCTTGCACTACTCCACTTATTCCGCAAACTATTCCGCTTATAACTATTGCTTGTACCATAGTCATTTTTATATTTATTCCTGCATATTTAGCGGTATTTTCTCCCTTTCCTATAACCGATATTTCAAAACCTTTTTTAGTTTTATTTAAAAATACATAAACCATAATTGAAAGAACTATAGCAATTATCCATCCAATATTTATATTAAAAACCCTTGGCAGTATAGCATTATCACCGAAGTTTGCTATTTTAGGAAAGCCAAGGGCACTTTTATCCTTCCATGGACCATACTGCAAATATGCAACAAATTTTAAGGCAATATAGTTCATCATTAAGGTAGTTATTGCTTCGCTTACTTTCCATTTAATCTTTAAATATCCAGGAATAAAAGCCCAAAGACCTGCAAAGAACATTCCACTTAAAAACATCATTGTAAGCATCAATGGTTGTGAAAGATTTGGAAGTTTTAAAGCTATAAGGGCTGCCCCAAAAGCTCCCATTATAATTTGCCCCTCTCCTCCAATATTAGAGTAATTCATTTTAAATGCAACTGCTATTCCTAATCCAGTTATTGCTAATGGGATTGCTTCAACAATAGTTTGTCTAAAACTAATTTTATTTCCAAGTGCCCCCTTTATCATTGCCCCATAAACTTCTATAGGATTAAGTTTTAAAGCTAGTAAAAATATACTTGAAGCAGCCAGTGATAAAATTATAGCTATAATTGATGTGATTACTTGTTGTTTTTTATTTGTCTCAACTCGCTTAACAAACCTCATTGACATATTCTTCACCTATATCCTTCCTACCCATCATCATTAATCCTATGTTTTCTCTTGTTGCCTTTTCAGATTCTATAATTCCAGTTACTTCACCTGAATACATAACCATAATCCTATCACTTATTTCCATAAGTACATCTAGGTCTTCCCCAATAAATAGAATTGCGCTTCCCTTTTGTTTTTCCCTTATAACAAGGTCATATATTGCATAACAAGTTCTAATATCTAACCCTCTTACTGGATATGCCATAATTATCAGCTTAGGATTAGAATTTAACTCCCTTCCAAGTAATACCTTTTGAATATTACCACCTGACATATATTTTATTGGATATTCAATTCCTTCAGTTTTTACACCTAGATTCTTTACTAAGGAATTAGCTTCATCTTTAGAAGACTTTTTATTTATAAATAATCCCTTTTGTTTCTTATAACTCTTAAGAAGTAAATTATCAGCAATTCCCATATCGCCAACTAGCCCCATACCCAGTCTATCTTCCGGAATATAACTTAGCTTAATATCTTCCTTGAAATACTTTGATGAATCTATATTTGTAATATCTTTATTTTCAAAAAATATCTTTCCAGCCTCTACAGGAATAATTCCTGCTATAGCTTCACATAATTCCTTTTGTCCACTTCCAGTGATTCCAGCTATACCAAGAACTTCACCCTCTTTAATACTAAATGAAATTCCTTTAACTGCATCTAAGGCTTCCTTATTCTTCACCTTTAAATTTTCTACTTTTAATATTTCTCTTCCTAATTTCGGTTTTACTGACTTAATTGAAAGATCAACTTTTCTACCTACCATTAATTCAGTTAATATTTGAGGATTAGCCTTATCTTTACTTATAGTTGCAACAGTTTCTCCTTTTCTTAATATAGTAATTCTATCAGCAACTTCCATAACCTCATCTAGCTTATGAGTTATAAAAATAATTGCACACCCATCTTCTTTCATTTTTTTCATAACAGAAAATAGCTTTTCTGTCTCTTGAGGTGTAAATACTGCTGTAGGTTCATCAAGAACTAGCACTCTTGCTCCCCTATATACAACCTTTAATATTTCAAGATTTTCCTTTTCACCAACGGACATATTAGAAACAAGTTTATTTAGATCAACATCAAAACCATATTTATCAATTATTTCTTTAATTTCTTTTTGTTTTTCCTTAGTTTTTGAAAATATACCTCTGCTATTTCCTAATAAAATATTTTGAAGAGCAGTCATTGACTCAATTAATTTAAAATGTTGGTATACCATTCCTATACCATGCTTTATTGAGTCCCTCGGAGAATTAAATTTAACTTTTTTGCCTTCTACAAAAATAGAGCCGTTATCAGGAGTATAAACTCCTGATAAAATGCTCATTAATGTGCTTTTCCCAGCACCATTTTCTCCTAAGAGACAGTGAATTTCTCCTGGTTTTGCTTCAAAATTTACATTTTTATTTGCAATTATCTTCCCAAAAGTCTTTGTAATATTTTCAACTTTAATTCCCTTAGTATTCATTTTTCCCCCTAATACTATTGTTCAATTACACCTTCTACTCCCTCAATCAAGTAGTCAATTTGTAGCATTTCTTCATCTGTTAAAATTTGTCCTTCTTCTACCCTAACTGCTCCAGTTTGATCCTTTATTGGACCTTCAAATATGTTTAATTCACCTGCTTCTATCTTAGCCTTAGCTTCATTAATTAAATCTTTAGCTTCTGCTGGTGCATTTTCACTTAGTTCATCTATTCCTACAACGCCATCTTTTAATCCACCTAAATAGTTTTCAGCCTTCCAAGTACCTTCTTGAATTTGCTTAACTACATCTACATAATAAGCACCCCAGTTCCAAACTGCTCCTGTCATATATGCCTTTGGAGCATATTCTTTCATGCTAAGGTTATATCCAATTGAATATATTCCAGCTTCTTCTGCTGCTTGTTGTGCTGCTGCTGAATTTTGATGTTGAGCTATTACATCCACACCTTCATCTATTAATGCTTTTGCTGCTTCCTTTTCCTTAGCTGGATCATACCAGGTATTTGTCCAAGTAACTTTTACAACTGCATCGGGATTTACTGATTGAACCCCTAAAGTAAAGGCATCAATTGCTCTAATAACTTCTGGAATTGGGAAAGCTCCAACAAATCCGATTTTGTTTGTTTCTGTTTTAAGCCCTGCTGCTATACCTGATAGGTATCTTGGTTCTTCCATTTTTCCAAAATAGTTAACAAAATTGCTTCCATTTGATTTATAGCCTGCACAATTTAAAAACATAACTTCAGGATAATCCTCTGCTGCTTCTTCTGTAGCATCCATAAATCCAAAACTTGTAGTAAAAATTACATTAGCCCCTTGTTGAACTAAATTATCGATAGCTGCCCTAACTTCTGCTTTATCCTCCTTAACATTTTCCTTATAAATAGTTTCAAGGCCTAGTTCATTTTCAACAGCTTGTCTACCTAAATCATGTGCATATACATATCCCTTATCAGTTATAGGTCCTACGTAAACAAAGCCTACCTTTAAATCTTCTGAACCAGCTTCTGTTTTTGCCCCTGTTTCATTTTCATTGCTTGCTCCTGCGCATCCTGTTAATAAAAGTACTGTTGTTAATACTGATGATAATAGAACTCTTAATTTCTTTTTCATAATGCCCCCCGTTTTTATATAAATTTTATATTATTTTCTTTTCATAAATAATATAACATACTTTTTCCCAAAAGTCGAACGTTATTTTTATATTTTTATTTTTCAATCGTTATAATACGAATATTATTTTATTATTTGTATTCATAATAAAGAATATCCTTGTATATTCCTATTTCTTCAATTTAATTTGTTCAAATAATTTTAATCGCATATTTTTAGCATAATAGGAAATAATAAACTTGTTATGATTATAAAAAGGAGTGCATATGATGGATAATTATATTGATAATATAGAATCAACAGAAAAAAACCTTGAATACTTAATGAAACATCATGGTGAAATTTATGAAGCTTACGCAAACTTTGGAAAACTAATTCATACAAAAGGGGGTCCCCTAGAGGAAAAAATGCGCTGGTTAATAAAAATAGCCCTTTCAGCAAGCTGTCAATATGATCGTGCATTAAGAACTCACACCCTTAAGGCATTAAAGGCAGGTTGTACAAGAGAAGAAATTGAGCATGCCATACTATTAATAGCACCAACAGTTGGCTTCCCTCGCATGATGCGCGGTTTACTTACATTAAGAGACCTTTTAGGCGATGAATAATATTATATAATTTAGATAAAAATAAATTTAACTATAAAGGTAAGGGGTTCTCTAATATGCATTATATTGTTTTAGATTTAGAATTTAATCAAGATTTTTCTGAGCTAAAATACTTAGATTCAAAGGGGAAGAAGTCTAAATATCCTTTTGAAATTATACAAATTGGTGCAGTAAAATTAGATTCTAATCTTAACAATAAGGGAACCTATAATCGTTATATTAAGCCAACAATTTATTCAAAGGTTAGCCCTTTTATAGAAGAGCTAACAGGAATTACTACTGAACAAGTTATTTCAGAAAAAGTTTTTTCGGAAGTTTATAAGGATTTTATTCATTTTATAAATGATCCTAAGGCAATATTTTGTATTTGGGGAATGTCTGATATTAAAGAATTATTTAAAAATGTTTTTTATCATGAATTAAATGCTGATCTTTTACCTAGAAAGTATATAAATATTCAGCCCTATGTTTCTAAGCATTTTGGCCTTTCCATCCAAAAGCTTTTTAACCTTCAAAATGCCGTTGAGGAGCTAAGCCTTCCAATAAACTTTGAATTTCATAATGCTTTTTATGATGCCCATTATACAGCTGAAGTATTTAAAAAGATATACAATCCTTCAATTAAACCACAAACCTATGACCCCTATCAGGTAAAGCCTAGACCAAGAAAACCTAAAATAAGAGTAGATTATTATAAGCTAATTCAACAGTTTGAAAAAATGTATGACCGTGAAATGACTAAGGAAGAAAAGGACATTATAAAGCTAGCTTATAATATGGGAAGAACCCAGCAATTTATAAAAATCGGAAATGAGAAATCTCAAGACAGGCCAAGCAAAAAGAAGTAGGAGGAAGGAAAAAGATAACAGGTAATAGGTTAAGATTGCGAAGCAATTTTATCAGTGCACAGTGCACAATTCACGGTTCACAGTTGAGGAAATAATTCAGCCATGCTGAATTTTAAAAAAATCGTGCACAGTGCACAATTCACGGTTCACAGTTGAGGAAATAATTCAGCCATGCTGAATTTTAAAAAAATATAAGCTCTAAAAGAGCTTATAAGAAATATTAATTTCAGAAACTACGCAGTAGTTTCATCCTTAACTGCGCCCTGTGAACTGTGAACTTAAAATATTGTTTCGCACTTTTTTCTTTTAATTAGCTTACAAGTTTATAGTAAACTCTGGCAGTAAGGGAATATACAATTCCATAAAACACTGCAAATACTAAAATTGTTCCTACAGTACATAGAGCAAATAATTTAATATTAGTTAAATTTAAAACTGAAAGAAGTTTGCTTATAAATTTGAATGCAAAAGTAATATGGATAACTGCCGTTATTAGAGGCAGGAAGAATACCATAAGAACTTGGCTTTTAATTGTCTTTTTAACTTCTTCTTTACTTAAGCCAACCTTCTGCATTATCTCAAAGCGTTCTTTATCATCATAACCTTCTGAAACTTGCTTATAGTAAATAATAAGCACAGTAGCCATAATAAACAATGCTCCTAAGAAAATACCAAGAAAGAATAAACCTCCATATAAGGCAAAAAATGTTTCTCTAGATTCTTCTGCTCCCTCTGCATATCCTGAAAGAGAAGCTTCTGATATTTTATCTGCTAAAGAATAAGTTAAGGCAATTTCATCTTTAGCTTCACCTTCTACATCAAAGGCATAATAATAAGATAAATTTTCGAATTTTTCTCCGTATATATAAGTGTTAGAAAACAACTTTTCAATAGTTTCTGTATCTCTTACAACAATATAATAACTATTAGTAGCCATTGCTGAAAAAATACCTTCTACAGTAAAATTTTCTAGCTTTTCCTTTATTTTAAAATCATTACCTAAAATACTTACAGTACCTTCTTTTATTTCTCCTCTAATAGTATATAAAAGTATTTCATCCTCTTCTAAATTAACAGACGCATTTTCTTGATTATTATATACATCTAAAGGTATTACACTTAATACGCCAAATGAGCTAATATCTGAATTATTTAATCTTCCTTCCTCCATAATTGAAAAATCATTAGCTCTTTGAACTACAGGAACCTCTATAGATCTATATTTAATTGCATCCCTCATAGTAATATTGTGTTTCTCAGCTTCTTCTATTATCATGCTATCTAATTTTTCTTCCATATCCTTAGATGCATTTTCTACCTTAACTGCAATATTACGAGGATACCTAGTTCTAAGAACATCTTCCATTCCAATATATAAGGATACTGTAGTAGAAATCATAACGAGAACACAGGTTGAAAGAATACATATATTAGATAAACCTACTGCATTTTGTTTCATACGATAAATCATACCTGATACATTTATAAAATTATTAGTTTTATAATAAAATTTCTTGTTTTTTCTTAGGATTTTCAGTAAAGCAATACTACCAGCAGTAAATAAGCTATAAGTTCCTACAATAACAAGTATAACTGCTACAAAGAATAAGTATATTGCTGTAAGAGGTGATTCTGTAGTAAGGGCAATGTAATATCCTGCTGAAAGACAAACTATACCTATTATTGTCATAATCCATTTTGTCTTAGGTTCCTTTTCTCCTACCTGTCCTCCCTTTAATAACTCAACAGGCTTGGATAAATGAATTTGCCTAAGGTTGTTCAAAAGAGTTAAAATAAATATTAATCCAAATAATATTACAGTAATAGTTATGGATGGTTTAGAAATAATAAATCCTAAGGGTACTTCAAAACCTAAAATCTTTAAAAGTACTAAAAACATTAATTTGCTTATTAATATACCACTTAATAATCCAAGTATTATACTGGTAGATGCTATAAAAAATGTTTCCCAAAACATCACCTTAGCAATATGTCTCTTCTCCATTCCTAATATATTATATAAACCAATTTCATTTTTACGACGCTTTATTAAAAAGCTATTGGTATAAAAAAGAAATATTATAGAAAATAGTCCAATAACATAATTACCAAGGTATAATATAATTTTCAATGAATCTCCGCCAGACATATTGTTTAAGCCATCATTTATAGATATAAAGTGCATTACATAAAACATCATAATTGTACTAATAGCTGCAAATATATATGGAAAATAAGTCTTTCCATTCTTTTTTATATTTGTTAAAGCTAATTTTGCATAAAAGATCTTACTCATTTTTAGCACCACCTGTAGCAATTATGGTTAAAGTATCGGAAATTTTTTGATACATTTCCTCATCAGACATAGGTCCCTTATAAAGTTGATGAAATACTTCTCCATCCTTAATAAAAAGTACACGCTTTGCATGGCTTGCTGCCTTTGTGCTATGAGTAACCATAATTATTGTTTGACCTTCCTTATTGATTTCCTTAAACAAACGAAGTAAATCATCACTTGAATGGGAATCCAAAGCTCCAGTAGGCTCATCTGCAAGAATAAGTTTTGGATTTGTAATTAGAGCCCTGGCAACTGCAGCTCTTTGCTTTTGTCCTCCTGAAACTTCATAAGGATATTTACTAAGAATATCTGTAATTCCAAGTTTTTTAGCTATAGGTTTTAATCTTAAATCCATTTCATCATAAGATTTCCCCGACAAAACAAGAGGTAGGAAAATATTATCTTTCAAAGAAAATGTATCTAACAAATTAAAATCTTGAAATACGAATCCTAAATTATCGCGGCGAAACTTAGATATTTCCCTTTCTTTAATTGAACTCATACTTTTGCCTTCAAGAACTACATCTCCACTAGTAGGTTTATCTAGAGAGGCAAGAATATTAAGTAATGTAGTTTTACCTGATCCAGATTCCCCCATAACTGCAACATACTCACCCTCTTCTACAGAAAAAGAAACATCAGATAAGGCCTGAACATGATTTCCTCCAAATCGTGTAGTATATATCTTTTTTAAATTTTTAACCTCTAAAATCATAATAAATAACCTCCAATTCTTATCATGTTCAAATTATAACAATAAGGGGAAATGCCCTGCCATAAGTTTAGCTTACATTTCCCCTCCCAACCTTACACTTTTGTAAGGTCTATTCTATCTTAATATCAATTGTTGAAAAATCAATTTTTACCTTAGTTCCCTTATCAAGCTCTGATTCTACCTTTATATTATGAGATAACTTATTTAAAATTTTTTGGCAAAGGTATAGTCCTATTCCTGTTGACTTTTTATTGGAACGGCCGTTATATCCTGTATATCCTCTCTCAAAAACACGTGGAAGATCCTCAGGTCTTATGCCAATTCCAGTATCCTCAATTACTAATGTTTTTTCAGCTTTTTTATCCATATATATTGAAATACTTCCCTCTTTAGTATACTTAAGGGCATTTGATAAAATTTGCTCTATTACAAATAAGATCCACTTTTCATCTGTTAATACGGTGCAATTTAAATCATTAAAATTAAGTTTAATCCTCTTTCTTATAAACATTTTAGCGTACTTGCGCACTGCTTGTTTTACAATATCATCAAGATTATATTGTTTCAATACTAAATCTGAAGATATACTTTCAAGTCGCAAATATTGTAAAACAAATTCAACATATTCTTCTATTTTAAATAACTCCATTGATAATTCAGCATTTTGTTCATTATCTTCTGCCTGAAGCAGAAGCCTCATAGCAGAAATAGGTGTTTTAATTTGATGTGCCCATAAGGTATAGTAATCCATTAAATCACTTCTAGCTATATCTGCCTCTGAAGCAATTCGAATCTTTTCTTTATGAATAATCGAAATTAGTTTGTTATAATCATCTTCAATTATATTTTTTGCCTCTGGTAGTCCATCTGTATTTAAAATAATATTTCTTTTTAAGTCATTAAGTAATTTATGCTTATTATAATAAGTAAAAAAATCTACTCCAATAAAAATAATTCCAATGAAAGTACATAATAAAAAACCATATACTATAGGTTCTATAGGGAGATTATAAAGAAAAAACACCGTAACAAATATTAAAGAAAATATAAGGAATAATATTATTTCCTTACTACGGAATTTAAAATAGAATATTATTAACTCAAAATTACTCCTTTCCTCCATACTACTCCACCATATAGCCTATTCCCTTTTTAGTTATAATAAAATTATTTAAACCTAGCTCCTGAAGCTTTTTACGAAGGCGGGTTATATTAACAGTAAGAGTATTATCATCAACATAGCTGTCTGTTTCCCAAAGTTTTACCATTATATTTTCCCTTGATACAGCCTTTCCCTTATTCTCTATTAGTACTTGCAATATTTTATTATCATTCTTTGTTAATTGTATTTTTTCATTATTGTAAATTAAAGTGGCATCACTAGTATTAAGTATTACTCCTTTATGCTCAAGCAAATTTGTCTGCCCTACAAAATCATAAGTACGTCTTAATAAGGCCTTCACCTTTGCAGTAAGCACATTGAGGTCAAAGGGTTTTGCAATAAAATCATCTCCACCCATATTCATTGCCATTACAATATTCATATTATCCGATGCCGATGATATAAATATAATAGGTACCTTAGATAGTTTCCTAATTTCACTACACCAATGAAATCCATTAAAAAATGGCAGGGAAATATCTAAAAGAACAAGTTGTGGATCATAAGACACAAAATCAGAAATTACATTTTTAAAATCAGTAACACATTCTGCTTCGTATCCCCAGGATTTAATATGATTCTTTATTGATTTCGCTATTATTAAGTCATCTTCTACAATAAGTATCCTATACATTTATAATCCTCCTATATATTAAGGACTTCTCTAAGATTATTACTTTCATCACTAATTGAAGATATTTCTTGTGTGACTTGGTCTATTTGATTATATTGTTCCTCTACAGAAGCAAATATTTCCTCTGTTGAGGCAGCATGTTCTTCAGATATAGCTGATATTTTTTCAAGTTCTCTTCTAACTACTTCAAAGGATGATGATATTTCAAGAATCATTTTATCTTCCTTATTTACTATATCCGTAATAGATCCTACAGATTTTTCTAAACCAAGAAAACTTTCTTTAACATTGCTTATAACTTCATTTCCTAAATCTACAGCTTCTTTTCCCCTAGATACTTTATCCAATGTATTAGCTGTTGTAGAGTTAAGAAAATTAATTACCTCAACTATTTCATTAACTGTTTTAGTACTCATTTCAGCTAATTTGCTTATTTCCTCTGCTACAACTGCAAAGCCCCTACCATACTCACCTGCACGCGCAGCCTCAATAGATGCATTTAGAGCTAGTAAATTTGTTTGATCTGCAATTTCAGTTATGCTTAAAAGAGAATCATTAATTTTACTCATATTATCCTTTAAGTTTGACACATCTGAAAGGGCAGTTCCAACAGCAGTATCAATTGTATTCATTTGCTGAACCATTTGATCTATTCCATCGGAATTCTCATGGATAATTGCCTTCATACTTTTTGAGTATTCTTTTGCTTCATTTGATAATAGGTTAGTTTTCTGAATTATATCATTAGACTCATTTGTTTTCTCAAGAATCTTTCCAGTGCTATCTGCATTTTCTCCAATTCCTCTTGTTATTTCTTCAACTGAATTTTTAGTTTGATTACTCATTTCCCTAATATTTTGTATATATATAAAAGATTGAGATATTCTAGAATTTAATTCAGAAGTATTTTTATCAACTTCCTTCATTGTTTCTGTCAATTTTTCTAATAATTCTTTTGACTTCTGCTCCTTATCAAAGGCAGTCATAATATACTCATTTCCCCATTTTGTTAGAAAGTAAATAATACTTATGGCAAAATCTATAGTAAGTAAGGTTTTAATAAAATTTCTTATTGAAAAATCTTGGGCTAGGACCGCTTGTGGCTCTATTGCATATAAAACTATAATAAATATATTTAGTATTAGGCTATATGTTAAAAGTAAATTCACCCTAAAATACATGGCAATCATTGCTGCAGTTCCTATGTAAACTAAGGTTATTATCATCACATTTGCTCCCTTTTGCAAATAGCTAAGATATCCTCCTGATAAAGCTACTGAAAAAACCATAATTATTGCAGTTAAATTATCATATTTATTGAACTTAAAGTTAATGTACTTAGCTATAGTTGCGGCTATAGAAGCGGCCGCTGTTACAGCTAATACTTTTAAACCATAATATACACCTGAAGTAAAAAACGCTTGTACCGTAAGAAGTGTCGAAAAAATCCATATAAATGTTACATTAAATCTATTTACTCTCCTTACATTAAACCTTAATAATAGGTTATCATCCATATTAATTCCTCCTTTAATTTATATAATATTATACCTCAATAACATTTCTGTAAGGCTATTTTAAATTAAAAAACATTAAATTTACATATTATCTATTTATTCTCTAGCTTATATTATAGGGTACCTGACCGATAAATCAAAATCAGACCTACTTACATAATGTAAAGAGGTCTGAACCCATGGTATAACCTTTTAATTATCCTTTAAAATTTCTTTGAAATAATCTGATGCTGATTTTGAAATAAAGCATAATCCACCTTTACTAATATTTTTTATTAGCATCTTTGTATATCCTAATTTAATTTCTTTACCTGCAATTGATAAAATTGTCATTTTACCTTCTAGTAACTTGTCGAAGTTAATTCTATTGAATTTTCTTCTTTCTTTCATTTCATAATATTTATCATTGCTTATTTCAAATTTATTAATTTCTAGGATTTTTTCAAATTCATCAACTGGTACAGGCTTACTAAATAAATACCCCTGACCTAAAAAGCAGCCTAATTCTCTTAAATATTCTAACTGTTCTTTAGTTTCAATTCCTTCTGCAACAGTTTTAATTCCAAGTTCATTGGAAATTTCAATTACATGCCTAGTAACTACATTATTAGCTTTATTTGTAAGAACACCCTTTATAAATGATCTATCTATTTTTACGATATCTATATTAAATACACTTAAATACTGTAAAGATGAATATCCTGTTCCAAAGTCATCAAGGGCCACTTTTATTCCTAAATTTTGAAGCTTCTTTATATTGTTCATTACAATTTCTTTATTCTTAATTAGGATTCCCTCAGTAACTTCTATTACTAAAAATTTAGGATCTAATTCAAATTCTTCTATTATACTTTTAATACCTTCTACAAAATTACTTTCAAGAAAGCTTATACTAGAATAATTAATTGCTATTTTTATACTTGGTAAGCCCTTATCAAGCCAACTTTTATATGTCTTACATATTTCCCTTAGCATCCAATTTGTCATATCAATAATAAAACCTGTTTCTTCTGCAATTGGTATAAATTCACCAGGAGACACTAAGCCCCATGTTGGATGTTCCCACCTAATTAATGCTTCAGCACCTACTATTTTATTAGTTTCTATCTCAACTTCTGGCTGATAATAAACCCTAAACTCACATTTTTCAATAGCTTTAGACATATCATTTCTAAGTATAAATTGTTTATAGTTTTGAATATTCATTTTATTGCTATAAAACTCATAACTATTCATTGCTTTGGATTTTGCCCTTAACAAGGCATTATCTACTTGAATTTTTATTATATCTAAATCTTCACCATCATAAGGAAATACAGATACACCTATGCTTACTGTTATATTTAATTCATAATTATCTACCTTAAATGGAACCAAAAACAATTTGGTTATTTCCTTGGCTACATCTTCATATTCCTCAATATTCCTTAAGTTAGGAACCACAATAATAAAATTATCTCCATTACTGCGATAAAGGAATCCCTTTTCTCCTACAAATGACTTTAGCTTATTAGCGATTTCAATAATGAGCTTATCACCATTTTCAAAACCTAGAGCATCATTTATATACTTAAATCTATCTAGATCTAATAACATTATTGCAAAGGAAGTATTGTTTTTCTTAGCTTCTTCATATATGTTTTTAATTTGTCTTACGTAGCAGTACATATTTGGAAGTTTTGTTAAGCTATCATGATTAGCAATATATTCAATTTCCTTATACATTGCCTTTTCCTTTGTAATATCCCTCCAATTTAGTACTATCCCTTCAATAGCTGGCTCCTTTATATGATTATCTAATTCAATTTCTAAAGATATTCTTTCACCAAACTTTGTTTTAGTAGTTAATTCTCCCTGGATATGCCCCTTTGAATTCTTTAGAACATCTTTAATCATTTTGTTAAATTTTAATTTCTCTTCACCCTCAAGAAAATCTAATACATTCCTTTTTAATATTTCTTCCACAGTATAACCTGCAATTTTTTCAACTGCAGAACTAGAATATAAAATAGTTCCATCAGGTGATATAATTCCGAAACAGTCATTAGAATTTTGAATTAGAAATTCAAATCTTCTTTTTTGAATTTCAATTATTCTCTTTTCTTCTTCTATCTTTCTTGCCATTTCTCTCATTTCAGTAACATCTTGAATTGTTCCACATATTGAAATTGCTTTACCCTTATTATCAAAGGTAGTTTCTGTTAGGCAGTAGATATCTCTTATTTTCCCATCAGCTCTTATAATACGATATTCATCTGCTATGTACTCTTCTTTAGGGGGATTTATAAAATAATTAACTATTTTATATGAGTCTTCTGGGTGAACAAATTTTGATATATATTCATAGCTACCATCATAATCCTTTTTTGAAACACCATAGATTTCAAACATTCCTTCAGACCAATGCTGTGTTCCCTTCTCTAAATCAAGCTCCCAACTTCCTATTTTAGATATATGTTGGGCTTGAATAAGATCCCTATTCTTTTTTTCCAAGTCTATTTTTAATAATTCATTTTCTGTTATGTCCTGAGTTATTCCTATAATTCCAACTACCTTATTATCTTTATCAAATAGTGGCTCTCCCTTAACTAGGGCATATTTATTCATTCCATTTTCTTGGAGTATTCTAACTTTAATTTTAAAAGCCTTACCTGCCATACACTGAATTCCAACATCTTCTAAAAGACTCCTATCTTCCGGATGAATTATTTTCTCATAACTTTTTACATCTTTTTTTAATACTAAAGGATCAATATTATAAATTTTATAAACTTCCTCAGATATAAAAATCTCATCTTTTATAGCATCATATTTAAACCTTCCTACTCCTGCTACTTTTTGTGACTCTTTTAAATCCTGCCCTAATTCCATTAAATTCTTTTCTAAAAGTTTATTTCTAGTAATATCTTGAATAGTACCTATTATTTTAATTGGTTTTTTATTCTGATTAAATAATACTTTTGCTTTTTTCTTTACATATTTCTCTCTACCACTGGCTGTAATAATACGAATCTCTATATTATATTTATTGCCTTTAAGAGCCTCTTCATACGCTTTTATAACTACTTCCTTATCCTGGGGATGAATAAAATCAAGAAATCTTTCATATTTTCCATCTATATATTCTGGTGTAACTTCTATTATCTTATATATTTCTTCAGTACATAATAGCTCATCATTTTCAATATCATATGTCCAACTACCTACAGAAAGAATCCCTTGTGTATGTATAACATTTTCTTCTAAAATATCTAATCTTTTTTCTACTTCCCCTCTTTTAAGATTATTTCTTTTTTTATTTTCATCTTTCGCTAGAATATTTCTGAATATCGTAGTTATAAGCTACCCCTCCTATTCTCATTATTTAATTACATTATATATCAAATATAAATTATCGACAATTACCAAAAACAAAGCTTTATTACATTTTAAAACATTTTTTTCAAAAAAATAATAGATAGATTGCTAAAAACCTATCTATTATCTTAATATTTTTAATATTTTTTAATTTTTTTCAACAAAATTTTTATTATTCATATAATCCATAAACTTCGCTTATATTCTGAACGAAAATAATTCCATTTCCTGGCTTTTCTATTTCAAGTTCTTCTTTTATTGAAGAAATTATATCTTCTGTTTTGTCACTTTTTGATATTATTAATACTATTTCTTTTTCCGGTTCAATTTCTATTGCAAAAACTTTACTTGTTTCATGAATTCCAGATCCTCTTGCATTTATTATTGTACCACCTTTTGATCCGGCTTTTGTAGCTGCATCTATTACATCTTCTGCTTTCCCTCTATCAACAATTACAGTTATAGAATGATACATGGTATTCTCTGCCCCTCTTTCTTCTTTCTTTTTATTACATTTACAACTCCTTGTTCCAGCAATGCCACAAATAGATGTTGTAAAGGCTATTCCATGATTAGGTTTTTCAAGTTTAAAATCCTTGTTTAATTTTTCTAAAGCTGCTTCTGCTATTTCCTTATCTGCTGCCATAAGAACAATTTCTTTTCTTACATCAGATAAGCCTAAATAATCTAAGATTTTACTATTGACTGTTCCCTTACCTAAGAGAATAGTTCCTCCAGAAACATTGTATTGTTTAGCCTTCTTTAATATCTTACTTCCTAACCCAAAATTTACTATAAAACAAATAAGTTCTGGCTGCTCTAACTTGGTATTAAGCAACATCGCTTTCCACCCCTCCCTTTTTAGATTTAGTTTTAAAAACAAAACCTAATATTTGTAATGCAATTATTGGTGCCATAGCAACCATAGCAATCATTCCAAAACCGTCAATTAATACATCTGCACTTTCAATAGCATCTGCTGCTCCCTGTGCAAAAGCTAGTATAAATGTTGCTGTCATTGGTCCTGATGCAACACCTCCCGAATCAAAGGCCATACCCACAAATAGTTTAGGAACATAATAGCTCATTATAATAGAAATTATATATCCTGGTAATAGATAATGCCATAATTGAATTTCGGGAACCATTATTCTTATCATAGATAAGGCTACTGCAAATCCTACACCTATTGAAAGGAAAATTAAGACAACTTTTCTTTTAACATACCCACTTGTAACATCTTCAATTTGATGGGTTAATACATAAACGGCAGGCTCTGCAAGTATTGTAACTAAACCTAAAGCAAATCCTACAATAATAAGGTATAATTTATTATTCAAGGATGCTATTTTATAACCTACTACAGTACCTAAATCCATAAATCCTGCATTTACTCCAACTAAAAATATAACTAATCCTATAAAGGTAAATAAAACTCCAAATAGAATTTTTCTAACAGATTTTTTAGATAGCTTAAAACTAATCTTTTGGAAGATAAGAAAAATAATTAAT
>FZPS01000155.1_pt79 | contig 26268 bp, 17 predicted proteins | sample 1817821 | NCBI WGS metagenome assembly FZPS01 (sample SAMEA104158645, study PRJEB21678) | metagenome | place: Germany | collected 2015-04-21 | reverse complement strand
TAGTTGAAATTCGGAACAAAGTCGAGTTCTTTCTGCTCCATTTCGCAAGCGTGCCAAATCGATAGCCGAAAAAACTTGGAGTGGTTGAAATTCGGAACAAAGTCGAGTTCTTTTTGTTCCATTTCGCAAGCGTGCCAAATCGATAGCTGAAAAAACTTGGAGTGGTTGATATTTGGAACAAAGTCGAGTTCTTTCTGTTCCATTTCGCAAGCGTGCCAAATCGATTGCCGAAAAAACTTGGCGGAGTTGAAATTCGGAACAAATTCGAGTTCTTTCTGCTCCGTTTTACAAGCGTGCCAAATCGATGGCCGAAAAAACTTGGCGGAGTTGAAATTCGGAACAAATTCGAGTTCTTTCTGCTCCGTTTTACAAGCGTGCCAAATCGATAGCTGAAAAACATGGAGTGGTTGATATTTGGAACAACAACTACAATAAACCCAAGCTACCTGACTAAATTAAGTGAATTCTCAAGTTAACTGAACCAACCCAATCAAACCATCAAACTACATCCTCCAACCAAAAAACCGACCCTCATTGAGAGTCGGTTTTAGATAATTAAGGATCTTTTAATTTTGCTTAACAATCGTCGAGTTATGGCGAGTTGTTAAGACTAATTACTATTAAAATGTGAATGCATCTTTGCCGGCATATTTTGCGGCTTCGCCCAATTCTTCTTCAATTCTGAGAAGTTGGTTGTATTTAGCAACACGATCAGAGCGTGAAGGTGCACCGGTCTTGATTTGACCTGCATTAGTTGCAACTGCAATATCAGCGATCGTTACATCTTCAGTTTCGCCTGAACGATGTGAAACAACAGCGGTCATGCCGTGATCTTGTGCTAATTTGATTGCATCTAATGTTTCAGTCAGAGTACCTATTTGGTTAACTTTGATTAAGATTGAATTTGAAGCTCCTATCTCAATACCTTTAGCCAAACGTTCAGTATTTGTTACGAATAAGTCGTCACCAACTAATTGAACTTTATCGCCCAAACGTTCAGTCAAGATTTTCCAACCTTCCCAATCGTCTTCTGCTAAACCGTCTTCAATTGAAATGATCGGATATTTGTCGCACATTTCGACCCAGAAATCGACCATTTCTTCACGTGTTTTGAATACACCAGATTTCCAGAAAAGATAACCGTCTTTACCTTCAGCTTTTGCTTCTTCATACAATTCGGTAGTTGCAGGATCTAATGCGATGTAGAAATCTTCGCCCGGTTTATAACCTGCAGCTTCGATTGCTTTTACCAAATATTCCAGTGGCTGTTCGTCATTTTCAAAGTTAGGAGCGAAACCGCCTTCATCACCTACTGCGGTTGAATAACCGTCTTTTTTCAAGAGATCTTTTAAGGTGTGGAAAACTTCAGTTGTCCAACGAATACCTTCTTTGAAAGAAGGAGCGCCAACCGGCATAATCATGAATTCTTGCAGATTGATACTATTGTCTGCGTGTTTACCGCCATTGATAACATTGGACATCGGAACAGGTAATGTTGTGCCGTATAAACCGCCTAAATATTGATATAACTCAAGACCTAAACTGTTGGCTGCAGCCTGAGCTACTGCTAAAGAAACTGCCAACATGGCGTTTGCACCAAGGTTACCTTTGTTATCTGTGCCATCTAAATCTAATAAAGTATTGTCGATTTCAGCTTGAGCAAATATATTCATCCCGATAATAGCGTCAGCGATTGTCTCATTTACATTTTCAACAGCTTTTTCTACGCCTTTACCCATGTAACGATCTCCGCCATCACGCAATTCGACCGCTTCATGAGCACCTGTAGATGCACCTGATGGAACGGCTGCTCTGCCAAAAGCGCCTTCATCGGTAATAACTTCTGCTTCAATTGTTGGATTGCCACGAGAATCTAAAATTTCACGTGCAAATACATCGATAATAATACCTTCTTGAATCATTTGGAACCTCCTTGAATGTCCGTAACTTGATAATTATTCTAAATACAGTTTGATCTGCATATTCATATGTAATTAATTATACATGATTGACGCTAGGATTATAAGTATGATTTTTTGCAAGATAAAATGAAACGAGAATTATTATTAATGACTTTTGTTTTTATATTTCAAATAAACTTTGCCCATATGTTAATATTAATAATGCGAATTCACTATAAGGGAGTAGCTAAAGATGACGATCGAACAAGGCAAAATATTGGATGAGTTAAAGGATTTATTAGCTGAACGACGATTTATTGAGCTACGCAAACTCCTTCTTGAACAACATGAAAAAGATATAGCAGACTTTTTAGATGAACTTTCGCCGGATACTGCTGCATTATTGTTTCGTATGTTGCGTAAAGATCAGGCGGCAGAAGTATTTGCTTATTTAGACAATGATTCACAAGAATTCTTGATTTCAGCCTTTAGTGATCAAGAAGTATCGGAAATGATTGAAACCCTTTATTTGGACGATGCTGTTGATATGATTGAGGAACTTCCGGCAAATGCTGTTAAACGTGTACTCCAATTGGCAACGCCCCAAACAAGAAAATTGATTAACCATTACTTAAAATATCCTGAAGACTCTGCCGGATCAATAATGACCAGTGAGTATACAAGGCTGACTAAAGGGATGACGGTCAAGGAAGCAATTGAATACATTCGCCATTACGGGGAAGATCGTGAAACAATTTATACTTGTTATGTAACTTCTGCCTCCAGAATTTTGGAAGGTGTGGTTACAGTACGAGATTTACTTTTGTCAGATGATGATGATTTGGTTAAAGACATTATGGATCCTGATGTGATCAAAGTTTATACGACTGAGGATCAGGAAAGAGTTGCATTATTATTTCATCATTATGATTTTCTTGCTTTACCGGTTGTTGATATAGAGAAGCGTTTGGTAGGTATTGTAACGATAGATGATGCGTTAGACGTCGTTCACGAAGAAGCAACGGAAGACTTTGAAATCATGGCTGCTATGTCGCCCTCGGAGAAACCCTATCTCAAAACCTCAGTCTGGGAGCATGCGAAAAACAGATCAACTTGGCTGTTTGTTTTGATGATTTCCGCTACAATTTCCGGTGCCATTCTGAATCGTTATGAAAATGCATTTATGGTATTACCGGTCCTAGTTACCTTTATGCCAATGTTGACCGATACGGGAGGAAATGCGGGAAGTCAGTCGTCAACCTTGATTATTCGTGGTATGGCTTTGGATGAAATAAAATTTAGCGATCTCGGTATTGTAATCTGGAAAGAATTTCGGATAGGCATTCTGGTAGGATTAGGTTTAGCAATAGTCAATTTTCTACGCATTTACTTCTTGATAAAAGTTAGTTTTCCTGTTGCTCTTGTTGTAAGTTTGGCGCTTTTTATAACTGTGATTTTGTCAAAGCTCACAGGTTCAATATTGCCGGTTCTCGCACGTGCGGTTAATCTTGACCCGGCAATAATGGCTGCTCCTTTAATTACGACAATTGTTGATGCAGCTGCTTTGATTTTATACTTTCAAATTGCATCTCGATTATTGCATATAAGTATATAATCTTAGTTAACTCAATAGTTATCCGAACAAATGGCGTAAAATAGTTGTTGACGAAAATATGACCGGAAGTTTAAACTGTGTGGCATATAGCATGAGGTTAAGAGGATTTTAGATTGTAGGACAAGGTCTGTCTGATAACGACAATCATAAGTTCTCTGATATTGATTTAGTTATTGACGGAGGTTATTATGAGCGAACAAAAATTATCCCAATATCAAGAAACGGTACAATCTGTTAAGAAAATTGCTGAGGATTTAGGTTATAAAGAATCCGATTATATTACATTATTAAGTCCGGAAAGAGAACTGACTGTTTCTTTGCCGGTGACCATGGATGATGGTAGCGTGCGTGTTTATCATGGTTACAGAATTCAAGATAATAGCGCAAGAGGACCTTATAAAGGCGGTGTACGTTATCATCCGGATGTTGAAATTGAAGAAGTCAGAGATTTGGCTTTATTAATGAGTTTGAAGTGCTCTGTTGCTGATATCCCTTATGGTGGAGCAAAAGGTGGCATCACGGTTGACTCACGCGAATTATCTGAAACCGAGTTGGAGCGCTTGACTCGCAAGTATGCCGAGAAAATTTATCCGGTTATCGGCCCCGAAATTGATATTCCTGCCCCGGATATGAATACAAATGCCAAAATAATGGGCTGGTTTAGAGATGAATATAGTAAAATAGCAGGAGTTCAGGTTCCGGCAATTGTTACAGGCAAACCGGTTGAAGTCGGTGGTTCACTGGGCAGAAATGAAGCAACAGGTTTGGGAGTCAAAACGGTCACTCACTTATTTGCCCAAAGTCAAAACTTCGTACCCGAAGAAACCAGAATTGTTGTTCAAGGAACAGGCAATGTAGGCCTGATTTCTGCACAATTGTTAGCTGAAGAAGGCTACAAAATTATTGCGATTTCTAATATTGCAGGTGCAGTGCTTAATCTCAATGGTCTGGATGTTTCGGTGATGGATCTCAAAAATGGCGATCAAAAGAATTATGATTTATTAATAGCTCAATCCGGTTCGCAAGAAATTCCGATGGAAGAATTCCTGTTTACAGAGTGTGATATCTTGATTCCTGCAGCTTTACAAAATCAAATTCATGCTGAGAATGCTGATAAAATTAATACTAAACTTATTGTAGAAGCAGCGAATGCACCGGTTTCTGCTGAAGGCGAAGCAATATTAGTCAATAAAGGTGTTAAACTCCTGCCGGATATTCTCTGTAATGCAGGGGGCGTTATTTGTTCATATTTCGAATGGGTTCAAAACTTGCAATATTTCAGTTGGACTTTAGAAGAAGTTAACCAAAAACTGATAGCCAAAATGACATCAGCCTTTGAAGAAGTTTTGAAAGTTCAAGCTGAACAAAAAGGTACTTATCGTGAAGCAGCGCTGAGAATTGCTGTGGATAAGTTAATTCAAGCTGCTAAATTTAAAGGCAAATTTTAGAAGATAATATTTTAAGACATCAGATAAACGTAATATAAGAAACCAAATTTCAATTAAAATAGTTCTCGTTCTTATTGTTCTGCGAAATATGCAATAATAAGTTATGGGAACTATTTTTTATAACCTAATCAATCAATTCAACAAAAGCGGAGGTTTTTATGAAAAAATATGATTATCTTGTAATAGGATCCGGAGCCGCCAATATTACCACCGATGCAGCAATTGACGCGGGAAAAAAGGTCGCTATTATCGAAAAAGCTAAATTCGCAGGAACTTGTTTAAATCGTGGTTGTATTCCAACAAAAACTTTAGTGAACCCTGTAGATTATAAAAAGGATTTTGAAAGACTGAAGAGCAAAGGTCTGGCCAAAGGCGAGTTTGAACTCGATTGGCAAGCTATTAGTGAGCGAATGTGGAATCACTTAAATCACTATAGTCAAAAAACAATGACAGATTATATTGCAGAAGAAAATGTTGATGTCTATCAAGGAACGGGTTATTTTGTCAGAGAAAAGGTTGTCCAAGTCAAATTGAAAGATGGCACTGTTTCTGAAGAAATGACAGCTGATCATATCTTAATTGCTAATGGTGCAAGAACCAGAATTCCGGATAATATTGAAGGTCTTGATCAAATAGACTATATAACTTCTGAAACTTTTTTTGGAGATAAATTTCCTGAGCAACCTTATAAGAGTTTGACAATTTTGGGTGGAGGTCCAATAGCAACTGAATTTGCTCATATTTTTGCCAATTGGGGAACTAAGGTTACAATTATTCAACATAATCCACGCCTATTACCAATTTTTGATCCTGATATTTCAGAGATTGTTTTAGAAGAATATGCCGCAGAGAACATTGATGTTTATCTCAATACGGAAATGATTGCCGTGGAAGAGCAAGACGGAATCAAAAAAATTACAATTGAGGATCGGGAGACAGGTGCAAAAAATATCTTGGAAGCTGAGAACTTATTCCTGGCAACCGGTTTAGCAAGCAATAGCGATACCTTACAGATTGAAAAATCAGGGATTGCTACAAATGAGTTTGGCTGGATTAAGACCAACGAATTCCTGGAAACATCGGTTGACGGTGTTTATGCCATAGGAGACGCCAACGGGAAATTTCAATTACGTCATGTAGCAAACTATGAAGCCGAAATTGTTGCTTTTAATTTATTTGAGAGAGCAAGAGATGATTCAGGCAAGCCACTTACGCCTAGAAGAAGAGCACGTTATGATGTTGTACCTTCAGCTGTCTATACACAGCCTCAAGTTTCAGGGGTGGGCTTTAATACAAAAACTGCCGAAGATCACGGGTACCAAGTAACTACCGGGATATACGCTTATGAATATACAAGTAAACCCTTCGCTATGGGTTATGATTTCGCTAAACCGAAACATTTTGTCAAGGTAATTGCCGATCAGGTAACCCAACGCATCCTGGGAGTACAAGTTGTAGGGCCTGAAGCAGCGATCCTAGTTCAGCTTTATGCTAATTTGATTAATACCGGCTATTATAAATATGAAATAATTGAACCGGAAATCGGATCAGCAGAAACAAAGCGCGAACGCCAAGAGTTTAAGGAGAGATATCTCGATCCGAGAATTACAGATGCTGTAAATTATACAATGACTATTCATCCTGCTTTGAGTGAAGTTTCAACTTGGGCTTCAAGTAGAGTTGAGTTTGACGGTCCAACAATGAATGCAGAGCAAACTGACTGTGAACCAAATAAGAAAAAATAATTGTTTGATATCCGGAACTGATCCGATCCAACTGATTGACTATTGTCTGACCGATTTGGCGGAAAAAGCTCAGGGTATGCTTTCCAGACTGAATGAGAGAGCCTTCATCATTGTTCCTGAAGCTTTAAAAGCCGATCTTGAAAGGCGATATCTTGAGAATTATCAAGTTGATGGCTTAATGCTGGCTGAGGTGCTTTCTTTCAGCCGTTTAGCCCATCGTATTTTTTCAATTGCCGGTGGTTTGGCAACTGAGACTATTTCTCGTTTGGGCAAATCCTTGATAATTCAACGTTTGATTTATGATAATTCAACAAAATTCAAACACTTTCAACGCTTTGCCGGTTTACCCGGTTATTCGGCTGAATTAGAAAAAGTTTTGACCGACTTCAAGCGTTTCGATTTGGATTCTCTGACTTTAGACAACTTAGCAGAAATTGCTCCACCTTCTTTGACTAAGGATAAACTCCATGATTTTGCAGTTTTACAAAATCTGTATCGAGAAAAGATGCAAGATTTATCGCTTTTAGATCAAGATGATAATTTGGATCGTTTGGCAGCATTATTAGAGGATGCCAGTTGGCAAGCAGAACTGGCATTTCTCGATCAGACCAGAATTTGGATTACCGGATTTTCTGATATCAGAACCTTTAATCAACAAGAATTAAAGATTATCAGACTGTTGGCTGATCGAGTCAAAGATTTGAAGATAACTCTTTGTACAGAATTAAATCCCGGCAATCCAATCGGTAGAGAGCTGTTTCAACCCGGGTATCAATCTTATTGGCAATTGAAAGAACTTTTACCGGCAGCGGAATTAATAGTCCTTGATGAACAACTATCACCGGAACGAAAAGCTTTAAGAAATTCATTTTTAACCGGTACTCTGCAACCTGAATCAGAATCAGTTCAAATTGGAAAACCTGATTTTGAACAATTTGTCTTGTTGGCTGCAGAAGATAAGCGACAAGAATGGTCTTTTATTGCCGGTGAAATCAAACGTCTCTTGACAGAAAAGAAATATCGCAAAAAAGAAATCGGTATAGTAGTTTGTGATAATAGTAATGACTTAAGTTTAGAAAAATCTGTTTTCCGCGAATTCGGTTTAGAAACCTTTTTATCGGATCGAATTCCGATCCGTCAGACTGCATTATATAGATATTTAGCAGGATTATTCGAGCTATCCACCAACGATTTTAATCTGAATCACTTGTTGGCTTTTCTGCGTTCGGGCCTAGCCAAGCCAACTGAAGCTGAAACAGACAAATTTGAAAATATTTGCTTGGAATACGGTCTTAATGATGCAAGAAAAATTCAATCAGCTAAAAGTTATGATCGTATAAAGTCCGATACAGCCAAAGAATGGGCTTTAAATTTCAAAGAAAATTATCTGGCTAATATTTTTGAAAATTTAAAACAAATGCGACAATTGCGCCGTGGTGAAGAAAAAGCACGCTATCTTTTAGGATGGATTTCAGAAGACTCTTTTCTCAATAAATTACAAATGATGATTGATAATTTAAGAGAAAGCGGTGAAGAAAATATTGCTCTCTCTTTAGCCAGATCTTGGGAATTAATTATTCAGCTTTTGGAAGAAAGTGTCTTGCTCTTAGGCAAAAGTAGAATAACTCAAAAAGGCTTTTCAGATGTTATCCTCGGTACTCTATCCGGACAAATCCCCAGCTCAATTCCGGTCGGCCTGGATAGGATTCGTGTCGGAAGTCCTCTAGAGATGATGTATTATGATTGCAAGGTTTTATTTATTGCAGGGGCTACTCGGAAATACTTCCCACCTGCAATATCTGCTGAAGGATTTTTACATCAGGCTGAGATCAACTGGATAGAACTTCATAGTGAAAAAACATTACCTGATTATAAAACAAATCAATTACTTGCCGGACAAGTAACCTCCGTACTTAATCTCACAATTCCTCAGGAACGAGTCTATCTATCAGTTCCACAAATCGACCAAACGGAGTGGTCTGAGATTTTTGTCATACTACAGGATCAACTGACACAAAAAACAAAATTTGCTCAAAACATTAATCTAAGCTCAATAACTTTGGGAGATCCGCTAGATCCTGACCAACGTTGGTTGACTGAAGCCAGAACTAAGCGCTATCTCTTGGCAAATCGAAGAGAAAGTCAAGATTTTTTAGAAAATGAGCTGGTAAGAACCCAAATAACTCCGGAGTCACATCCTGATTTCCGACTGCCCCGAGAGAAGACGTATTGGCAAGTAGCTCTGAGCCAAGTCAAAGATCAAGCTCAAATTGCAGATTTAAAAGCAGATCCATTAGATCAGGTAAAACCCTACATTTATTTAGAGCCGACCTTGGCAGAACAAATTTCTCATTCTAAAGAATATAGTGTGAGCGGTTTAGAGAAATTTCAAGATTGTCCTTATCAATATTTTGCTACATATAGTTTAGGTCTTAGAGAGAGGCCGGTTTGGGATCTTGACCCACGAGATCGAGGAACATTGATTCATTCTATGATGGAAATGGCCTTGAGAACTTTAGAGAATAAATTGAGCCAAATTTCAGATTCGGAGTATCGTAAACTTGAATTTGGCAATTGGTTAGCTGAAATTCAAACAAATTCATATTACGATCAGCTTTATCAAGAGGGCATTAGGGCCACCGGTGTCGATACTTATGCAGATAGAGCTATTGTTGCAGCTCAAGGCAAACGGATCAAAAGACATGTCAGAGCAGCGCTTTGGTATAATGCAACAATCATAGCCCCTGACGGATTTTTCCCCAGAGTATTTGAATGGACCTTCCCCCCTAAAGCAGAGCAATCTTTGCTCGGTGAAGTGTCAGATAGAGAGCAATTACCGGATGATCTGCTTGCAAGTTGGCGAACAATAGACCTGTCATTTGGAGATCAAGAAATTGCTTTAAGAGGTATTATTGATCGAATTGATCTTAATGACGCCGCTCAATACCGAATTTATGATTACAAAACCGGCAATAAACAATTAGACGCCAATTTAATTTATTTAGGCTTAGATCTACAATTAGGCCTTTATCAAAAGATCTGGCAACTCAATCATCCTAAGCAACAAGCAAATAAAATAGCATATTTGCAATTTAATAATAGACCTAGAGAAAGAAGTGGTGCCAGGAATTTATTCTCGCCGCCATCCGATGACTTGTTAACCAGATTGACTGCGAATAATCCAATACAGGAAATAAATTCGCAGAATCCGGATGTCCTTAATGCTGTAGGTGAGCATGCTACAGAGCAAGCCAAATCAGCGATCAAAAACATCCACAGAGGAGCAGTTTCACCTATTCCCAAAGCGATCAAGCCGGAGGATTTACCTTGTAGGTATTGCGAATATCAGGAAATGTGCCGTTACGATGTACGTTTAATCGAAAAACGTGCTGACTTGCTGGAAGTTCCTGAACAGAATGTCTTGGAGCAAATGCTAGAAAAATATAAAAATAAGCTAAAAGCTAAAGAGCAAAATCTTAATAGCTAAAATACTGAGAAAAATATGACTATAAAATGGACTAAAGAACAATTGCAAGCGATTGAATATGATCAACCTAATCCGTTACTTGTTTCTGCTGCAGCAGGTTCCGGTAAAACTGCAGTTTTGATCGAGAGAATTTTTCGTCGAGTAATGAGCAAACAAGTTGAACCGGAAGAGTTGCTTGTTGCAACATTCACTGATAAAGCGGCAGCCCAAATGCGCCAGAAGATTGATCAAAAATTGGCAGAAGCTATGAAAAATGAACAGGATCCGGAAACTCTCAGGTATTTAAGAGAATTAAAGAGACGTTTTCCTTTAGCTCAAATTTCGACAATCCATGCCTTTTGCTTGAATTTAATTCGTGAATTCGGTGCATATCTGACTGACTCGAATCAGCAATTGATTTTGCAACCGGGTTTTTCTGTAATGTCAGATACATATAGAAAAATCTTCCTAGACCAAGCAATTGATGAAGTTTTAACTCATATTTATGAGAAACTATCTTATCTTGAATCTGATAGTATTGATCAGCAAGAAATAGATGGCTCAGATCCCTTACAAACTAAGGATTTAGCTGAAAAATCATCACGAGAAGATGTAACTACATCATTGATAAGCTCTGAAATACCTGACACACAAGATGAAATTGAGTTATTTAGCTTAACCAATGAGTCTCTCACAGAAAGAGAATGGTTAGAGGATTTTGATCGATTAGCTCTGATGATTTCTGATTCACTATATGATGTCCGGCTCAGAGAAGAGATAGCCGGCTCTTGGGCCAAATTACGTAGCATGGCTTATTTTGAAAAGGTATCCGGCCAAATGTTGAAAGAATTTCAAGCTACAGCTAAGAATTTTGCTAACCATCCGGTAGTGGAATACGCTCTGGATCAAATTGAGTCATTAATCAACCCAGCACTAGAAGGGCTTGAGTTTGCTCTGAATAGTGAACATATGAGAATAGTATCAAATAAGAAAAAGCTTAATAAAGAAGATATTGAGCTGCAAGAGAGATTAATTCTGGAATTAGAAGCGGTTAATGATATTGCAAAAGCTATGCATTCCAATCAATCAGCAACTGAAAAATGGAATCTAATTCATGATGCGGGTAAATCTTTGGGAGATGTAATAGTTTTGGCGAAACGTCAATCAACCACAAAACCCGGTCTTGCTAAGTTAGATTTTATTGCCGAATATGAACCCAAGGTGCTGCCCCTAATTGCTTTGATTCATCCAAAATTTAATCATAGTTCTGCTCTGGCGAAAAGAAATCACCTGGAAGCTGTCCAACCTTATTTTATCCGGAGCACTTTTGAGATTGAACAAGATCTACAAACTATGATCGGCCCACTGGCTAGATTTTTTGAAACAATTATTTTAGTAGATCGACGTTACCAAAAAATAAAAAGACGCTTCAATCAAATTGATTTCAATGATTTTGAACATTATGCTTTAAGATTATTGGACCGGCCTGAGATTGCAGAGATAGTTCATCAGAGATATAAAGAGATTTATTTAGATGAATATCAGGATACGAATCCGATCCAGGAGACATTAATATCACGGATTAAATGTCCCAGAACTTTTATGGTTGGGGACTTAAAACAAAGCATTTACCGCTTTCGTTTTGCCGATCCCGGTTTATTTAGAAAAAAACTGGAAAACTTCTTTTTGTTTGAGGATTATTTGGATCATATTCAACCTGATGATTTACCTTCAATGAGCTCCGGTTATACTATTTTGTTAAATCGGAATTTTCGGAGCAAAGCTACACTTTTGGAAGGCATTAATGAACTATTCAGTTGGTTTATGCAAAGAAAAATTGCTGAGCTGGAATATGACGAGACCCAAATGTTAATTCCGGGTCGTGAAGATATAGATGAAATAGAATCGGAACCCCGGAGAATTTCTCTAGAACACTTGGCAATTCCTTATGAGCTGGACTTATTGGAACCAAAGTTAATTCCGGAACTGGCAAAGCTTGATTTTGAATCAGGTGCAGAATTTGAATTAGCGCTTGAAGCTTTACAGTCTGTCAGAATAATAAAACGAGAGTTGATCTCCGGCCGGAAACCGGCTGATATTGCTGTATTGGGACGTACTCACAGAATAAGCAGTATCTATAAAAAAGTTTTAAGTGCATCCGGAATTCCGGTGAGTGGAGGTAAACAAGAAACTTTCTTAGAAACTCCTGAACTAAGGTTTCTAACTCAATTGATGAGTTTATTAGATAATATGCAACAGGATATACCTTTAGCCTCAGTCATGCGTTCTCCTATCTTCGGTTTACCTTTTGATGAAAATGAATTGCTGATTTTGCGATTAAGTCAGCCTGAAGCCTATTACTTCCATGAAGTGATTCAAATGACATTAGATTTGAATAGCGAAGAATATTTGGATCTGGCTGACCGGATTTTTGATCAAGCGTATCCCAGAGAAACAATCCGCCGGATTTACAAAAAATTACAAAACTTTTATCAGATTGTGATTGATTTGCGAGCACAAAGTAAATGGTTGTCTCTAGCAGAACTTTTGGACAACATTTTCCGTATAGCAGATTATCCGGATTATTTGACCGGATTACCCTTTGCTGCTCAAAGACTTGCAGATGTTGAGTTATTTCAACAATGGGCAAACCGATTTGAAATGGAACAAGGTGGAGGCCTGCGAAGTTTTATTGTTTATCTTGATCAAATTACAGAACAAAAATTGGAGTTAGAGGATTTCAATACTCCACCGGCACCGAGTGACAGCGTTTCTATCATGACAATACATGCTGCAAAAGGCTTAGAATATCCGGTTGTTATCTTGGCAGGAGCTAATCAACAATTAGTTCGCAGTGGACACACAGGTATGATGAGTTTTGATCCGGAATATGGTCTTTCAAGTTACATCGTTGATCCTGAAGAACAAGTTACTTATTCTACCCCTGCCAATGCATGGCATCAAGAACAGCTCATTTCAATGGAGTGGGCTGAAGAATATCGCTTGCTTTATGTAGCGATGACCAGAGCAGAAGAAAAATTATATATTCTTTCCAATGAAAAAATGAAAGCCAAAGAAAATCAAGATTTCTCTGAATTAGTAGATTCTTTAAGTTTTAACTTCACGAAGATGAATTTTCAGAACTTCAACAGTTATGCTAAAATTATTGCTGCTTATTTAGAGACTTCTTCAGCCGAGATGTCTGATTTATTCCCCGGCTCAACTGAAATTGCTGACGATGATCTTAAAAATATGCTTGAAACTGAAGCTGAAGATACTCAAGAATTACAAAGATTGAAGCTTCCCGATCTAGCAATGAAAACAAATTCTGAACTGACCATCGGCAATTTTGAATTCAGATCAAATTATTTATCTGAGATATTAGCTGAAGTCAAACAAGTAAATCAACAATTTAAAGATTTTTCAGAATCTACGACTTTAGATCCTGAAATGACAAAACAAAGAATCATTTTACCGGAGACAGTTGAGATTGACGAGGTAGAACGTTTAAAAAGATTATTACCTGAGCTGGATCAGTCTGATCCTTTAAATCTTATTCCTGCAAAATTAACAGTTTCTGAAATAAGTTCTGCTGAGAGAAGATTAAATCTTGAAAGCAGTCAACAAATGGTTTTCCCCTCAGGTATGTCAGATATGGGTTATACCTTACGCAAACCTGATCTTGATTCTGAAACCGATACGATTACTCATTCCGGTAAAGAGTTCGGCAGTTTGATTCATAATCTGATGCAATTTCTTAATCTAGAACAATTTTTGGAAAAACCAAGCTCAAAATGGTCGAAGATTTTTCAAGCTCAAATTGACACAATGATTGAAAAACAGCAACTTTTTGCTCAAGATAAAACACAAGTAGATATTGCTTATCCGTTGATTGAACAATTTCTTAAATCTAAACTTGCACAAAGACTATATCAGGCTGAAAAAACCGGACAACCGGTCTATCGGGAAATTCCCTTTACTCTAGCGATTCCTGCATCTGATTTGAACACAAATGATCCTGCTAGCCATAAGAGGGAAAATATGTTTGAGGACCAAACTTTAATTCAGGGTATGATTGATCTTTGGTTTATGGAAGATAATCAGGCAGTTTTGATCGATTACAAATCGGATAATCTTTTAGGTACTGATCAAGAAATCTTAGAGCAATTGCAAAACCGCTATGCTGTGCAGCTTAAGTATTATACAATGGCGATTGAAAAGATTATCGAGCAACCGGTAAAAGATCGTTATATATGGTTGTTCCGTCAAGGAAAAGCCTATGCTTTTTAATTTTTAACTTAACAGAACATAGATAAGAGAATAGAGGTCAATATGAATAAATTAACTAAAGAAGAGAAAACCGAAATAATAAAAATTGTCTTGGATTCCGCTCAGATTATTTTCGAAACAGAAACCGGATCTCAAGCTGATCTTGATATAGAAGTTAAAGGTTTTGGTGATTATGTGACCCGAGTTGATCAGGAAATCCAAAACTACATAGAAAAAGAACTTTTGAAAATATTCCCTGAGCATCAATTCTTAGGTGAAGAAGGAGAGCGCCATAGCTTTGATCAAACAAAGCCTTGTTGGATTCTTGATCCGATAGACGGTACGACCAATTTAGTTTGGGATATACAACATTCTGCTATTTCTTTGGCTTATTGGAATGGTCTTGATTTAGACTTTGGTGTCATTTATGACCCTTTTCTGGATGAATTGTTCGTCGCAAGTAGAGGCGAGGGAGCTAAGCTGATTCAAGCAGCAAAAAGAAACTATCCTAAACAAACAAAACTAGACTTAAAGATGAGAGAACTCCAAGAACTAAGTCAAGCAATTGTTGCTTTTGGCTCTGCACCATACGGACGTGGAACTGATATAGATCATAAGGTGGTTTTCGAAGTTTTGTCCGATGTATTCTTTGCCACAGAAGATGTACGACGTTTTGGTTCTGCCGCTCTGGATCTGTCATACATTGCTGCAGACAGGTTTCAGATCTTTTATGAACCTACACTTAGCCCTTGGGATTTTGCGGCAGGTATTTTGATTGTAGAAGAAGCGGGTGGAGTTGTAACTGATTTTAAAGGTCAAGCTATAGATATCTTCCAACCATCATCGATAGTCTCGGCAAATCCGGTACTCCATAAGAAATTTCTACCCTTATTGGAAAGACTAACTTAAGAATTGTCTTTTATTATGACATGTTCAAATTAAACTATTACTAGCGCTTAATAGTTTAAATTATTGCAGATGCACAAATAAGAAAATAAAAATTTAATTTCTATTTTTATTTTCAGACTATTCTGCTATGATATTAACTTAAATTTATTCTAGAAAAGGTATAATTATTAGTATCTGATGCATTGTTTAGAAGAATGCAAGTGGAGCAGGAGGGAAAAATGAGAGAATTATCAAATCTGGCGATGACTTTAAAGGGATCAATTATCCGTGAAATGCATACTGCGGCTGCAGGTATGACAGATATCTTAAATTTCACAGTTGGTGAGCCTGATTTCGTTACTCCTCAACCCATTATCGAGAGAGCGTATAAATCTATGCTCGAAGGTAAAACTTTTTATTCTCAAAATAGAGGAATTTTAGCATTAAGAGAAGCAATTCATCAACATCATAAAGAGGTTGACGGTACAAATATTGAGGCTGATCCGGAAGATAATATTTTAGTGACAATTGGCGCTACCGAGGCTTTACAATTAGCTTTACTTGCTACAATCAATCCAGGTGATGAAGTCATTGTATTAACTCCTTGTTGGCCGAATTATCTGGGCATGATCGCTGTGGCCGGAGGTGTTGCTGTATGTGTGCCCGGTTATGAAGAAAATGGTTTTGCACCTAATCCGGAAGATATTGAAGCTGCCATTACTCCCAAAACAAAAGCAATCATGATTAATTCCCCTTCCAACCCTACCGGTGCCGTGTTGCCTAAATCAACAATAGACGAGATAGCGGGTATTATCGAAAAACATGATCTCTTTGCCTTAGTTGATGAAGTTTACCGTACAATTGTATTCGATAATCAAAAAGCGGCTTCCTTGACCAAATATCCGGCAATTAAAGATAATATTATTTTCATCAATAGTTTTTCAAAAACTTTTGCCATGACAGGTTGGAGAATCGGTTATGTAATAGCTGTTCCGGAATTAATTTCCAAGATGACTCTTTTACATCAGAATTTCGCCAACAGTATTTTTGTTCCGGCTCAAGAAGCTTGTATTACAGCATTGGAAGAATGCCTTCCTGATTCTGAAAAAATGACAGAATCATATGAAAAACGCAGAAATATTATCGTTAAAGGTTTGAACGATATTAAAGGTTTCTCTTGCGTTCAGCCCGGAGGTGCATTCTATGCTTTCACCAATATAAGCGAATTTGGAATGCCATCTAGAGAATTCTGTTTAAAAGTTCTTAAGAATACCAATGCAGTAACAGTTCCCGGAGTGGGATTTGGTAAATCAACAGGTAGACTGAACCTGGATCATTTTATCAGAGTTTCTTATGCTACTGCAGAAGACAAGATTAATGAATTTTTGAATCGCCTGAATGACTTTAGCCAAAAGTTTTTTGCTTCAAAATAAATAATTGCAAATACTAACACCGGTTCCGGTTCTTTAAAATAATCATTGATTAGCTTGTAGAAATCTTGGTATAGCACTTGCTTAGGCAAGTGCTTTTAAGATTTCACCTAATTCCTCATCAGATAAATAAAGTGGGGGAGAGTAGATACTTCGCAGATCATTATTTACGAATTCAATCAGATCAGGTATTTGAACAACATTTATTTGGGGAAAGTTTGTTTCCAATTCCCATTTTTTCTGCAAAGAGCTGATTGTAGTTAGTATTTTTTCTGCACTAATATTTTCAGATAGATTCGTGAATAGCTCCGGTTTATGCTTTAAGTATTGTTCAATTAGTAAAGGCAAAGTTGCAGCGGAAACTTCACTATAAGGCAGATCATAATAAACTGCGAGGGCATTTGCAATTGCGGTTACATAACCTGCTAAAGTCCTACCGGAAGCATTTCCTGCTTGATATGCGGCATTTAACAAATCTGCTATGAGTTGATTCTTTGGTGCAAGATTTGTTTTTTCAAGGTCAACTATAGTCTCCGAATCAATCTTGGCAAAAAGCTCTTCTTGTTCAAGCTTATCAAGCAGTTCGGAGATTGCTTCTATAGCATTTTGTTCAATATACTGAGAATTATTTGTACTGAGCAATGCTTCGACTGCTTGGGTCAAGGTTCCTAATCCTGTTGCGGCAATTAAGCGTTTCGGCATGATTGATATATATTCCGCACAATGCATAACATAATTTGGTTGCAGAGCATTGTCATTCAAGATATATTTTGCTTGATTCGGATGATCGATAATCCAGGCAGTTTTTGAAGATTCTCCTGCAGTAAAAGTTGTGGGAATTGTGATCAGCAAAGGCAAAGATTTATTGCTTGTATTGACTTTGCCTAAACCTTTTAATTTGTGCAGACTTTTATCCGGTCTGAGCGCACGAGCTTTAGTCGCTTTACCCAGATCAATCACAGATCCTCCTCCAATGCTAAGAATCGCTTGGCAACTATTGCTGAAAAACAAATGCACACATTGTTCTACCAGTGTTACTGATGGATTCTCAACCTGCTCAGAGTATAAGGTCAAGATCATACCTGCGCCCTGCAAATTTTCTTTTAACTTGGAAAAGTATAATTGCTTTTCAAAGTTTTGATCACATATTACTAAGATTCGGTCAATCTTTTGTTCACGTAAGATATGTATTAAATGCAGTATTGATGCATTAGCATCAATCTTATTAATTACTCTTGCTTCCTTCTTATTCAGAAATCCGTAGAAGAAGAAAAATATTTTTTGTTTAATTTTTTGCCATAACTGCAAAACAAACTACCTCTTTAATTTTATTTTTATCTATCAATTATAACAAAACCCCTGATATTGTTACAATTGCGGAAGATTTGAGCAATAATGATTATATTGAACTACTTTCTCGGATCCGATATGTTACAATTAATTTTGTTTATTTAATGCGATTATTTGGGAAATATCATGCTTAAATCAAAGGCCGATTCGATAAAAATTATTATTTTCGTAACGTTACTCGCTCTTTTAAGTGAGTTTTTCGGTTTTCTACGTGATGTCCTGATTGCTTATCGTTACGGGACCGGAACTCTTAGTGATACCTATTTTGCAGTTGCCGGCATTACAATCCTGCTTTTTAATCTGATCGTTAATTCTATGATCACGACGGTGATACCTGTTTTAGCAGAGGTTGAGTTAGCCCAAGGAAAATCTGCCAAGATCAGATATACCGGATTGATTTTTACTCTGATCGGAATCATCTCATTCGGACTGGTTGTTCTAGTTGAATTCTTTTCACCTTTGATTATCAGATTAATTGCAACCGGGTTTTCAGCTGAGCAATTTGAATTGGCTGTCAAACTTTTGAGACTTGGAATTCCGGGCATAATATTCAGTGCGACAGTGGGAGTATTAGCAGGTTTTCTCCAAAGTGAAGGTAAATATTATGCCAGTTCTGCAATGCGAATAGCATTTAATCTGACTTGCATTATTTATTTGTTTTTGTTCGCTGATAATTTTGGAATTGAAGGCTTAATGATAGCTTCAGTAATTGGGACAATGGCTCAATTTTTGTTCTTACAACGTGATTTGAAGCTTAGAGATTACAAATATCAATTTTCATTAACTTTTTCCGATCAATATTTCAAAAAAATCTTACACTTGAGTTTGCCTGTATTTTTGGGTATTGCAATTTATGATATCAATACAATGCTTGATCGAAGTTTCGCTTCGACCTTATCTATAGGAAATGTTTCTCAACTGACTTATGCCAATAAAATAGAGACCTTGCTGATCAGTATTTTTGTTTCGGCAATTACGACTGTTGCGTATCCGGAAATTTCACGTAAAGTTGCTGAACAAGACAAGGAAGGGCTTAAACAAGTTTTCAAAAGTGCAATTAATATTTGCTTATTAATTGCGATTCCTGCTTCGTTCGGTTTAATTATTTTTGGGCAGCCTATCGTGCAGGTCTTATATCAACGAGGACAATTCTCTGCAGAATCAAGTCTGAACACAGCACGAATCTTAACATTTTATTCTTTAGGTTTGATAGGTAAATCAATCCGAGAAGTTGTTGTCAGAGTATTCTATGCAATGCAAGAAAATAGGAAAACCTTGAATAATGGATTGTTAACTGTATTGCTTAATTTGATTATGAATTTCGCGATATTAAATTTTGCAAAAGTTGAATTATTGGCTTTAACTACCAGTATTGCGATTTTTATTTCTAGCCTGCTATTACTCTATCAATTAAGAAAAAAAATCGGAGAGCTCGGTTTAAGAAGCTTTATTATTACTACAACCAAATCAATGGTAGCAGCTTCAATTATGGCTCTATTATCATCTTTGATGTTTGAAGCTTTGCTAAGAAAAATTGATGCAACTGCCAACGGACCGCTCTTTCTTATTTTAGCATTTACAGTTCTCTTGGCTGTTTGTATCTATTTTGGTTTAGCTTACTTTTTCAAGATTGAAGAAGTGAGAGATCTTGCCGGCCTGATCATTAATAAACTACGAAATAATCAGGCTGACAAATAAACATCTTATCCAATTCTATTTATGATTGATCTTTGGATAAATCCTGCTGTTCAAGAATTGCCTGCAATTCTTCTAAAGACAGATCTTGATAGACACAGCCATTAGGATCTAAACCGCAATTATTAGGTTTGGCTGCACAACTACAACCGGCACAGGGTCCGAGTTTTCTTTGTTTGAGTAAATGTCTGATGATGACAAAAACAATTACAATCAAGATTGCACCAATCAGTAAATCTCCCAAATGCGATGTTAGCCAAGAAATCATTATTGTACCCCATCTTCACTAAATCTTAGAATAAGCAGATTTAGATTTTTTTAGAAGCCTCTTATCATAACCGGGTCTGAACAATAAATATACAAATCCAATTAACAATATCCCGGCAACAACTGCACCCACAATGTCCGGCTTACCTTGAATCAACATGCCTAATTGATAGAAAATTAAAGACATAGAATATGCCAATCCGATTTGATAAATGATGGCAAACGATGTCCACTTGGCACTTGCCATTTCTCTTCTAATTGCCCCGATTGCTGCAAAACAAGGTGCGCAGATCAGGTTGAACAGTAAAAATGAAGCTGCCGCTAAAGCAGTAAAGTCAAGGCGCATATTTTGCCAAATTTGCCAACCATTTTCTGCAATACCTTCAAAATTGTAAAGCACACCAAAAGTTCCTACTACATTTTCTTTAGCTATCAAACCGCTGATTGTCGCGACAGTTGGACGCCAGCCTCCAAATCCGAGCGGGGTAAAAATCCAACCTATACCGGACCCGATGACAGCCAAGATTGAATTGTTGACGTCATCAACTCTGCCAAACCCATTTTCAAAGCCATAAGCTCCCAAAAACCAGATCACAATGGTCGACAAAAGCACAATTGAACCGGCACGTTTGACAAATTCCCATGTGCGATTTTTGCTGCTGCGTAAAATATCGCGCATTCGTGGGAAATGGTAACTGGGTAATTCAATTACAAAAGGAGCGACATCACCGGCAAACATTTTGGTTTTTTTCAGGATAATACCTGATATGATAACTGCTATAATACCGATAAAATATGAAGCTGCACCAATCCACCATTTGCCGCCAAAAAATGCACCGGCAATTAAAGCGATTACAGGTAATTTTGCACTACAAGGTATAAAAGTTGTAGTAATAACTGTCATGCGTCGATCTCGTTCATTCTCAATCGTTCTGGCAGCCATTATTCCGGGAACGCTACAGCCTGTTCCAATCATTAAAGGGATGAAAGATTTACCGGACAAACCGAATTTACGAAAGATTCGATCCATGATGAAAGCAATTCTTGCCATATAGCCACACCCTTCAAGTAGAGCCAGACACAGGAATAAGACAAACATTTGAGGTAAGAATCCAAGAACTGCGCCGACACCTGCAACGATACCGTCAACCACCAGTTCGTGTAGCCAAGTACTGACATTTAATTTAGTCAGACCTTGGTCAATCAGGTCCGGAATACTGGGTATCCAGGGACCAAATTCACCGGGTTCAGGTTCAACTGCAGCTGATGCCTCTTGATAGGCCTGATAATCAGCATTTACAACTTCTTCAAGATTACCTTCTTCGTCATAAAGGTTAACCTCAACTTTTAAATTTGTTGCATCTTCTGATTTGATACCGGCTTGTTCTATTTCAGTTTCAAAAGCTTCAGCTATGGTTTCTGACACTTCATATTCTTCTACCTTTTCTGTATATGCGCTGCGTCCTTTACCAAATAAAAACCAACCTTCATCAAAAATATTTTCATTAACAAAATCAGTTGTCCAAGTACCAATCGTTGAAATGGAAAGGAAATAAACAAAAAACATTACCACAACAAAAATCGGTAAAGCTAAAATTCTATTAGTAACAATTCGATCAATTTTATCCGAAGTGGACAATTTTACTTTGCGACTTTTCTCATATGATTTTTTAACCAGATTATTAATAATACGATAACGTTCAGAAGTGATGATACTTTCCGAATCTTCGTCTACCAGATCTTCATACAGGGTAATTATTTCGTCGATCGCCTCTACTTTGTTTGTATCCAAAGCTAAATGATCTCGCATTTCTTGATCGCGTTCAAACAATTTAACTTGATACCAGCGCTGAAAATCAGGTTTTGTATCTTCAAAAGCAATTTTTGCAATATGATCTAAGACATTTTCCACATCTTGATTAAACTTAAGGAAGGTTTGTTCAGATTCAGTCTGTTTTTTTGTTTGAGCAACTTCCATGGTAAGTTCGGTCAATTTCTCTAAACCGCTGCCTTTTAAAGCAGAAATAAGTACAACCGGAACAGATAGCTCGGTGGACAATTTTTCCAAATCAATTTTGTCACCTGTCTTCTCAATTACATCTGACATGTTGACAGCTAAAACTAAAGGAATATTCAAGTCCAATAATTGGGTAGTTAAATAAAGATTTCGTTCTAAATTAGTTCCGTCAACGATATTGATGATAGCATCAGGTTTTTCGTCCAATAAAAAACTACGAGCGATTTCTTCCTCGGTAGTATAAGGAGACAAACTATAAATACCGGGCAAATCGATGATTTTTAAATGTTTGTTTTTTCTTAGGTGCCCTGTTTTTTGTTCAACAGTAACTCCCGGCCAATTACCAACATACTGATTTGAACCGGTTAAGCTATTAAATAATGTTGTTTTACCGCTATTGGGATTTCCTGCTAAAGCAATTCTCATATGTATTACCTTTCAATATTTAATCAATCTTGATTTACTATCAGAATGAAATCCTAGATTAACTCTTGATTGTATTTTTAATAATTTTATATAAAGTTAGAACAGACTAACTCATCTGTAAAAAAAAGTTACCTTACTTAAGTCTATTCCACTTCAATAATCTCACACTCTGATTTGCGTAATGACAATTGATAACCTCTGATCGTAATTTCTATCGGATCCCCAAGTGGCGCAAGTTTACGTACAAGAACCTCACTCCCTTTGGTGATTCCCATATCCATAATGTGACGTTTTAATTGCCCGGATCCATGAATACGTTTGACAATAGCTGTTTGACCTACAGGAATATCTCGTAATGTACGTAAGTTTTTATTGTCGGATATTGCCATAATAATCTCCTCCTAGTTGATATATAACTTTATTCTTCATACTTTTGATTAGGTAAGTTAAATCATTATTTTCATTGCCAAGTCACTATTCAGTGCAACTCTGGTGTTTTTTATCTTGCAAATTACATTACCGTCGTTTTTGCTAATCAATTCAACTTTACTACCCGGAACAAACCCCAAATCCTCAAGGTGAGATTTTACTTTTGATCTTCCATTAACACGTAGAATCTCAAATTCAATTCCAAGCTCTGCCAATGCTAATGGCATCATCGTTATACTCCATACTAAAATATCAACTTTATCTTAATTAGCCTAAGCTAACTACTTAATTCTAACATTGTACAGATAATTGTCAATCAAATTTTTAACATTATTGCTACAGTCAATCTACATTAGAGTATCTTAATGTTTTTATTTATCAAGATGTACACTGTCCGAACAAAGAAGAAGTTTCTCAATAAAATAATAAATTGACATTAATTGGCTTATTAGATAAGATTATAAAGCTATTTATTTGGAGGGATGGTCGAGCTGGCTGAAGGCACCGGTCTTGAAAACCGGCAAGGGCGCAAGTCCTTCGTGGGTTCAAATCCCACTCCCTCCGCCATAATAAAAACTTTTGTTTTGATTCATGTTAAACTAAACATAGTAGAAACAAATAGTTGTATAATTTATATACGGAGAAGTACCCAAGTGGTGAAGGGGACGGTTTGCTAAACCGTTAGCAGGGGCAACTCTGGCGAGGGTTCAAATCCCTCCTTCTCCGCCATAGCGTTTTACTAAAACGTTAGTAACTAAAAACCCCTCAGCTGAGGGGTTTTTAGTTTTATCAAAATTATGTTATTTCAGAAGACCTGATCTAATCAGGATCTGCAAAACAAGAAGTCTCATATCAAACCTTACCGATTGGTGCCATATAGATTACAAGTTCGTCTTTACCATCAACACTTACTAAGTTGTCAGCATCTTTTTGTGAATATGCTCCGATGGCACATGTCCCACAACCTATTGCTTCAGCTGCCAGATAAAGATTTTGGCAAATATGTCCTGAATCTTGAGCGATCATTTTGGCTGCGTTTTCTGAATAGCGCCATTCTGTACGATAGGGTAGAGTGGTCCAGATAAATCCGACAGCTGCTTTAGCAAAAAACAATTGACCTTTGGCAGCTTCTTTCATTTTCTCCTGAAGTTCTACAGGATCAGAGAACTCTTGTTCTAAGATTAAAGCGTGCTCAAAAGGTAAATAGCGATAAATGCCCGGAGCTAAGCCCTCAACTCGGTTGATTGCTAAATAGGTTTCAAAACTGTGGCGATTACCACCTGAAGGAACTGTTCGGGAAGCAGTCTTGTCCGATTTGTTGCGCAAACCCTGAGTTGCCCAGACTAAGAAAGATAATTCTCTCATGCTCAATGCTTGATCGGTATATTGGCGTTGAGTTTTCCGATTTTTGATCAAATCGAGAATATTTGAATTTTCTAAGATATCATCTGAAAATTCCGGCAAGTTAATTATTTCTTGATCTGATTTTGCCGGTTTTTGATCTGCCGGTTTAGCAGCACCTTTTGCTTGAGCAGATTTTGTGTAGTCATACGTTAACCATGTATTAGCTGTTAAAAATTCACGTCTGGCAATTAGTTTATCTTTATTCATTTGTTTTTCCTTCTCTTTTAATTACTTTTAAAATTAATTATTAATAGTATTTTCCTAGATCAAAATAAATGTTTCAGGTTGTTCTAATCCGTCGTAAGGACCTTTGGCCAATAGATCGAGCATTGCATCGAATACACGCACTTCAGTTTGTTGGCGGTTAGTTCCGTATTCAGGACCTACTCCTTGATCGGTGACAAATGCAGCTTCATAAGATCGGTCTAATTCAATTGGTTCGCTACCGACAAAAATTTCTTGAATTCTGGTATCTTTCGGATTTTCGATTTTGAATGTTACAGTTATACCCCGAGCACGTTTAAGATAACCGCCCATTTGAGCAAATGGATCGGCTGAAAAAGTGCGTTCCAGATTTTCTTCCAGCATATCCCATATTTCCTGTCCGCTTAAAGTTACCTTTGAAACGGGAGGATTCATAGGCACAATATTGGTTAGAGCACCCATAGTGATTGGTCCTGCAGGGATCGGAGCTCCGTAACGCCATCCGTTAGAGAAAGCTATTGCTATGCCGGTCGCATCGGTGGCTGCTTTCAGCATAAAATCATCCATTGTTGTGCTGAGCATCTCATTGCGGTTGAGGTCGGTTTTGGTTTGACCGACAATTTGATCGAGCTCAGAGAAAGGTTCAAGCGCTGAATCAATCATAGCTTGTAACTCCTGATCAGGCATGATCTCGGCTGAAACTTTGATCAATTCATGTTCATGACTGATAATTTTCCCGTTTTTTATTTTAAGACGTAGCCTACCAAGGAATGATCCGTGGCAACCGGACTGAATAACAATTGTTTTTCCGGAGATGACCGGTTTTTGCAAGCGATGATGTGTATGTCCACTGAAACAAATATCCAAATCAGGATTTTCTTTGATCAATTGCATTTCTTGGGGAAAGCCAACATGTGAAAGAAGCAAAATTAGATCAACCTTTTTCGATCGCAATTCTTTGATCAAAACCGGCAATTCCTTTTCACCGGAAGTGAAATAAATTCCTTCACTGAAAGAGGCGGGCATGGTTTTATCGACTATATTAGAAGCTAGCCCGATAATCCCGACTGAAACACCCGGATAATTTTTTATGAGATAAGGTTCATAAATTAATTGATTGGTTTTTTGGTCATAAATATTACATGCTAGAGCCGGATAGTTTAGTTGATTGGTAAGTTCTTTAGTTCGTTCAGGACCGTAAAAGAACTCCCAATGCATGGTCATTGCTTCGAGGGTGAGTTTATTCAAAATGGGAACTATCAGCTCACCTTTGCTTTGTATTACGGGAAATGTTCCATGTAAAGTATCACCGTTATCTAAAAACAGACAATTTTTGTTCAGTTTTCTTTCTTGCTCAACAATTGTCAGAATTCTGGATAAGCCACCACATTCTTCATGACGGATTACTCCGCCCTCCTCCCAGAAAAGTTCGGGATGGGAATTTAAATATGCATGGCAATCATTAAGTTGGATCAGAGATAATTCTGTAAGTTCAGTATTCAAGCTAACCTCCTTAAGATATAATTTTAGATTAATAATAGATTAACATATAAAATAATATTATTAGTAAAAAGATTTATTTGCATGCTAATCTTGTTACGCAAATGACAAAAATGCTAAATCAATGATAAGATAACATTGTCTCCGTAGCTTATAATTAAAAAAGAAAATTAGAAGAGATTGTTTGGTTCATCAACCGGATATTTGAAAGGAT
>FZPS01000006.1_pt20 | contig 26274 bp, 19 predicted proteins | sample 1817821 | NCBI WGS metagenome assembly FZPS01 (sample SAMEA104158645, study PRJEB21678) | metagenome | place: Germany | collected 2015-04-21 | reverse complement strand
CGCAAATTTATTATTAATTTTATTTATTTACTCATATTGATAGTAATTATTTATTTTATATTTAAATATGCTATTAATACACTAATGCCCTTTTTCATTGCGTATATAGTAGCTTCTATGCTGCGCCCCCTCGTCGAGGTATTATGCCGGCGAATAAAGATCAACAAAAAAATAATTTCATTTATTATTGTATTAATATTTTACGCTTTAGTTGCTGTAATTATGGTGTTATTAGCTGCGCGCGTTATATCTATAGCAAAGACGCAGGTCGAGCGGTTGCCGGCACTGTATAGAGACAACATTCAGCCGGCGCTTGTTGAGCTTTTTGATAGCCTATCAAAACTGCCCGATGATATAGATCCAAGTATCGCTGAAGTTCTCTCAAGTATAACTGACAACCTTATCTCGTTTGCTGGGAAGCTTTTTACTAAAATTTCAGACGTCATTGTGGGAGCAATATCCGGGTTAGCATACTCAATACCGAAGCTTGTAGTAAGCACAGTTTTCTGCATAATTGCATCATATTACATTATTATCGACCGCGGACTCATCGGTGATTTCATACGCCGGCAGCTTCCCGAAAACGTAAATAACACAATAAAAGAGGCAAGCATAGCTATACGGGACATTATTTGGGATTATATTAGATCATATGCCCAAATACTTGGAATAACATTTGTCGAGCTTGTCATAGCAATGCTTATACTAAGGGTTGCAAACCCCGTGTTTGTAGCTTTATTCATTGCGGTATTTGACATTCTGCCCGTCGTCGGCACCGGAACAATTTTAATTCCGTGGCTTATCATCGAATTTATCAACAAAGATTATAAAATGGCGATTGGGCTTACAATTTCATATGCTGTTATATTCGTTGTAAGAAACGTAATTGAGCCGAAAATAATCGGGGAACAAGTAGGTCTACATCCGCTTGTAACGATTATAGCCATGTTTGTTGGTACGGTGTTTTTCGGCGTCGTTGGCTTGTTCGGACTGCCAATAACGCTCGCCCTTTTGAAAGATTTGAACGAAAAGGGCGTTATAAAAATATTTAAGTAATAAATCTAATAAATTACCCGCCCAGATGGGCGGGTTTTATATTATGATATTGTCTCCTCTAAACTCGGCGGTGTCACCTTTACGATTAAAACGGTGGCATCGTCGCTTTTTGCGTTTTGGCGGCGTGCGCGCTCAGCTATGGAGCGTGCGGATACAGACAAGTCTGTAAAGTCGTCAGCACATATCATCGTGTAAAGCCACGGGCATTCGTTATCAGCCGGGACAACGCCGTCCGATATCATTACAATTATGTCACCAACCTTTACATCAAAAGTAGTACGCTCCGCATCAAGTGTTTTTATAATGCCGATGGGGGCTGTTTTTGATTTTATTCGGTAAAGGTCATCGCTGCGCCTTACGAATGTCGGTGCAGCGCCGCTTTTGTAAAACTTTGCACACCCTCGGATTAGGTCGAGCTCCAAAAGATCGATTGTAGCTGGGCATTCAATGCCGCGCGCGCGAATCATGGCATTGAGCATTTTAAGGGTGACCGGCGCTGAATTGCCGTTTTTCATCATTGTTTCAATAAATAAAGCGCATGTGCCGGAAGTTAGCGCCGCTTCGCGGCCGCTTCCCATACCGTCGCTTATCAGAGCACAAAACTTGTCATTTCGGCAGTAGAAAGCAGCTGCAATGTCGCCATTTGCACGGCTGCCTACCTTTTCAAGCGTATATGCTGCGTGCGAGACACCAATTTGAGCCTTCTCCGTAAGCGTTGCGCAGACTTCTGAACCGTCAATTGTGAATTCCGGAGATGAAAAAACACCACGACAGAACCGGGAAACAATTTCTCGCATGTCATCGCCGCCTGCCGTCATGCCGCGCATGTGAAGACCATATATAAAAACGCTTCTGCGGCGTCCGCCGACAACAGCTACTCGCTCCGATACGATACCGTATGCCTTCAGCTCATCGCGCAGGGCGTGAGAGAGAGCTTCATCGAGTGTGCCTGCTTCCTCTCGGCGCGCTGTAATATCATGTACGACGTCACGCATAGCACCGTAGTCGAAAGCTATGATTTCCGTTTTATCAGTTTTAAGCCGCGCCTCGACTGACTCGGCATATGCCGCGCTTACGGCCTCAGTTAATTTTTCAAGTTCCGTACAGCGGCGCTTGAAATAGTCGGGAATGTCGGATACTGCCGCATAGCCTCTCTCAGAAAGAGCAACAGCCATTGAGCATAGAGCTTCCTCAGCAGCTTCTGGGTCGCGGATACGGCATGCGTCTTTTATTTTGCATCGGCGGCAGTATTTTTCGCATGTGTCATAGCAAAGCTGTTTTATATCGTATATACTGGGGCTCTTAAGTCTTTCGGATAGCCGTCCGAGTGTTTCGGAGAGAACAGAAAAGGACTGTACTGTGCCTTCAAGTGCGTCTGTCGTTTCCTCGTCTCGTAGAAGCATGGCTGGATCAAGCGCTTTGCCGGGGAGACTTGAAGCTTTGCTACTGCTTTTTTTAGAGTCCGCAATCACCCCCACTTTTACAAGAGGAACTATGACAGCGGAACATATTATCATCTCAGGCATGAAATTTAGCAGCATTGTATAACCGCCGGCATAAACGCACCATGAAAACGATGTCATCATTCCTGCGGCAACTGCTACGAATGGTGAGAGCCACCATAAAAGACCTGCTGCGATGCCGGCTGCAGCATAAACAGGGACCAAGGCAGCTTCAAGCGTCATGCCGGCAAGAAGTCCGATAAGAATGCCTTTAAGCCAGCCTCGGGTGCGCGAAACGAAAAGTGTTATCGCATATCCGGCGAGGACAGATAAATTGAGGCTCAGTATAACGACACCGCGCAGGGCAAAAACTATAGATAAAAGAACAGTGCCAATAGCAGCTTCGGCATAACGGGGCTCGACATTCTTGCCGCCGAACGCTCCGGCATATAAAAACGTCAGCACGGGGCAAGCGATGCACATAGAGAGCGCGACAGCAAGGGAAGCTAATGTATATCCTGATATAATCGAGTAATAAGAGCCGTATGCGACAGCTGGAACGCATGAAATTATAACGCGAATATTTACAGAGTTTGAAGCTCTGGGGAGAATTAGCCAACGCTTTTTTGTTTGTTTTTTAGCTATGCTATCGGCGACAGAACCGGAGAGAATATACCCGCCGGCAAGAGCGCGAAGAGCGGCGGCAGCTGCGTATGCTGCAGCGCTGACGGCGAACCCATCCCCCTGCATGGCGGCACCGAGCACGGCGCCACATAGCGCGGCAGCGATATAATCGCCGCAGGCGCATAAAAGGGCAAAACCCATAGGACGTACACCCGGCGCTAACTCACCTTTGGCAAAAAGAAAAGAAATAAGCGCTATTATTGCCGGGCGAAGTATAATTAACACGCGGCTTTGCACATTATCTGAAATGCTTCCGTCTGTGTTATATTCTCTTATACTATCGGCGAAACTTTTAGCGCGGCAGATGACAGCGGAAGTCGCCTCACGTATGCCTGATAAAACACCACTTCTTTTCTCAACTCTTACGGTTTTTTCGACTTCTTGCTTTTTTACCCCGTTACTGTTCATAAATGACACGTCCTTTCAGCAAAAAAATCCGCCAACATAAAATAAACTCAAGTATGTTTATTAAGTTGTAATCAGATTGATTTAGGTTCGGCTCAATAATGATACATGCCTACACATGCGCGTAAGGTCGAAGACAACAAGCGAAAAACCACCCGTTTCCCGTGCGGAAATAGCACCTGTCGGCATCTTGGGACGCTTCAAGTCGAGGTGCGCGAGTGATGAGAGTATTTTTAATTAAATAACAATTCTTTTTCGTATGTTATGGAATGAGGTGTCGGAGGAAATTTATTTTGCGACGGGAAAAGATTGTACGATGGTGCGCGACGAAGAGACCTATTTCCCGTGCTCGAACAAAAGAAGATAGCTAATAATAAACTGATATTGAGATAGGAAAATGCGCTCTGTAAGTTTTATTGTCCTATCGGATAAAAAAATACGCAAGGTAGGTTTAACCGCGCGAAAAGAAGGCAATACTGTAATTGCGAGAGCAATTCAGTAAAAGTAACGGAGATGAAAAAATTGAACAGTATTAGAAGAGGAGATATTTACTATGCTGACCTCTCGCCCGTTATTGGGAGTGAGCAGGGTGGCATCCGACCTGTCTTAATTGTTCAAAACGACATCGGAAACAGATACAGCCCGACAGTTATCGCAGCTGCGATAACAAGCCGTATGGGCAAAACGCGTCTTCCCACGCATATTGACATAATGGCCGAAGAAGCCGGTCTAATGAAAGATTCGGTTGTCCTAACGGAGCAGATACGAACGCTTGACAAGCGCCGTTTAAAAGAAAAAATCGGCCATCTTGGCGAATCGGTCATGGCAAGCGTAGATGAAGCCTTGAACATAAGCTTCGGGCTTGGCGGAGCTGGAATGCCCACAGGTATGGGAACGGCTAACCCAAGCGGCGCATACCGAGGCGCATACAGCAGAACGAGGGACACGTTTATATGAGGTACGCATAGTAAAAAATAAAGTAAATAAAGCATAAGCAAAAGACAAACAACATAATAATTACATACGCGGGAAGACAAGTGCTCTCGCGTATTATTGTGCCCATAAAAGCTATTCATAAGGCGAAAAAATCTCTTTTTAAGCCGGAAGTATTACTGTTATTAAGAGTGAAAAACTTAGAATAAAGGTGTTGACAACATATAGGGCATATGTTATAATAACAACTGCCGTCGCAAGGCGGATGAGAGTCTCTTCGGGAACATAGCTCAGTTGGGAGAGCATCTGCCTTACAAGCAGAGGGTCACAGGTTCGAGTCCTGTTGCTCCCAGTACATAATAAGGCCCGGTAGTTCAGTTGGTTAGAATGCTAGCCTGTCACGCTAGAGGTCACGAGTTCGAGTCTCGTTCGGGTCGTCTAGCGCACTCTGCAGCTAAGCTGCAGCATGCCTCTGTAGCTCAGTTGGTAGAGCGAGGGACTGAAAATCCCTGTGTCGTTGGTTCGATTCCGACCGGAGGCACTCTCATTCCCTTGCGGGAAAAAGCATGCGGATTTAGCTCATCTGGTAGAGCGCGACCTTGCCAAGGTCGAGGTGGCGGGTTCAAGCCCCGTAATCCGCTCCAATAGCGCGCTACGCGCGGATGTCATAAAGCAACATCCCTTTATGTGATGTTGCTTTTTAAATAAGGCGCCATAGCCAAGCGGTAAGGCAGAGGTCTGCAAAACCTTTATTCCCCAGTTCGATTCTGGGTGGCGCCTTCACAACAAAGAAAAAACGGCTCCTGTGGGGGCCGTTTTTGTATTGTAAAATATAAAAATCATTATATCACTTATTCATGCGAAATTGTTTGTGATTTTACTTAATGCGATGGTAAACAGAGGATGTATTGACACAGAAAAAATTTGATGATATAATCAAAGGATACAAAACAAATGTTCAACGGCAATTAATTATGGAAGCTCTGGAGACAGAATTATGAGCGATAATAAAAAACGTCGTGCGGACGAATTTTGGGACCTTGCATCGCTTTTACCAAAGAAGCGCAAGGCGTCGCTTCCCCGGCAGGATCTTGATGTGTCGACAGTGCTTATCGAGGCGCCACCCTTGTCAAATGATAAAGCAGTGCCGACATCACCTGAGATAGCAGGAGATTTTTCGTCAATTCCGCAGCGCTTCCGCGAAGTTGAGCGGCCGGGGGCACAAAAAGAACATCAAAACCCCGGCCTTCAAGAAAAGAAAGCGACAACATCCGCCGCTAAAACAATACAAAGGGGCTCCTTTGGCGAAAAACACGCATTGATGCGAAGTTCATCCCGCGCAAATATGAGAGCGGGAGCAGAGGTTAAAACAATAACAGAAACAAAAAAAGAGAACAGTCCCAAATCGGACAGCGGCATCAAAAATAGTGGTTATTATAAAAAGGAATTATCGCCTGATCTCCAGAGAAAAAATGATATTAAAATTGATGATAGTGACATTGTCAGCCGTGTTGCGCGCGGGGTGGCAGATATGGTAAGCAGCTTGACATATGACATCCGCGAGCGCAGCAACACATATAATACAGGTCGGCAGCTGAAAAAAGCCGAGATAGAAGTGCCCAAAGCAGAGATATACGAGCCGGAGGGAGGATTAATAAAGCGTGTAAAAATAACGCGCTGGCCTGGACGGTTTAACTTTTATGAGGGCTTCCGTGAGGATGCAATGCGGTATCATCGCTTAAGGGGAAAGCCGTGTCCGTATGTCCAGTTTTTTTCTTATACTCCGCAGTATAGGCATATGAATGCCGCACAATTGGCTTATTACCTTTATTTCCGCGAGTGTGTCCAGTCAGGCAATCCTATTAATGCCGATCTCAGCTATGTACTTCTATATGTATATGAAATAATAAATTTGTATGATGCCATACCACCCCAGCGCGGGCTTTCACTTCTTTTAGACATATGGCTTTTTTACAAAGATCAGCACAAACCGCTTAATAAATACCTTGCTGAGTGGGTATGCGACTATTGTTTGATTCATAAATTAACCCCGCCTGCTAAAAAGCTTGCTCCGATATTAAGCCGTGCGCTTGAAACGGCGACGCTTCGCGAATTTTACATCACAGCGGGTGCGGAATCAGATGCTGAAACACTGTGCTCACTTTCGTCTCATTATAACTGGCGCGACAGCAAATATATCCACCCGGCAGACGATAGTGAAGAAGCGAAAAAAAAGGCACATTCGATCGAAGAGCTTTTCTGGCGACATATATACGGCGCCATTAATTACGCGGCGGCGCGTACGGGGGATCCTCGTTTGACGGTTGGCGCGATGCGCCCGGCAAAAATTGTACGTGACGCTTTTTGCGGCTCGCTTTGCGCCCACAATGTCAAGCGTAGGCTTGAAGTTGAGTACCTTTCGTATTCGCGCTCGCAAGAGCAGCGCCTTTATATCACAGATATCGTAAAGCATGCGGAAAACCGCGTGCGTGCCGCTTTAGGCATTAAACCGCGCCTGCGTGTCACATCGCTTGACGATAAAACAAAGGCTGTAATAGACGAATATTTTGCCCGTGAGCTGCCTTTAGCCGTCAAGCGTACATCATCATCACGTAAAGAAGCAGAGGAAGCTAAGGCGCGTTATTATGAGGCTCTATATGGCCCGGATGACAAAGGAGAAGTCAGTGTAGCTGCTGCAAAAGAGATAGAGAGAGAATCGTGGGTTGTCACTGAACGTCTAACATCAGCTTTAGATAGCGAATCGGGACTTACAGCGAGCGATGGTGAAAATGTTGTTTTTAGCGGCACTGATAGCACAGGTGGTACCCGGAGTAAAATTACAGGCGTAGGTGATAGTGTCGCTGAGAGCTATAATGTAAATGAAGCTGATGAAACTGATTATATAGACGGCTATGACGGTGACGATCTTTATGCTATTTCAGGCGGATATGATGGCAATATAACCGGCTCAAATGTAACGATAGGCGAATATCAGGGTAACAACACAGCCGGCGGCAGCTTTCTTGAAAAACTTGACCCTGTTTGCCGTGAGTTTTTATTGACGGCGTTTGTTGGTGATGTCGCGGCACAAACAGAGTTATGCCGCAAGCATGGCGTCTATGCAGATGACATCGCAGCACGCATAAATGAAGCGTCAGCTGACGATGACAACATAGGTGATATTATACTTGAGATGACCGCCGACGGATATTATACCGTCATAGAAGATTACAAGGAGGAGATTACAGTTTGAGCAATAAGGCAAACGTAAACGAGAATCAAGCAGCTCAGCAAGCGGTGCTGTCGCCAGCTGCGCAGCTAAAAATCCCGCGACGTATTTTGTCGGCTCTTATGACGAGTCTGTTTGCCGGCGTTGTGCCGCGTTCCGGCGCACCATATATTGCGATTGGACGCAAAGATGAGATTGAAGCTCTGCTCTCCGACCTTGAAAAAACAGCGGAAGGCGGTTCTGCCATGCGCTTTATCATAGGCCGTTATGGAAGTGGAAAGAGCTTTCTTTTACAGCTTATGCGCGGATATGCCCTTGAACGCGGTTTCATCACAGCAGACGCCGATTTGTCGACAGAACGCCGCCTTTGTGGGACAAACGGCTCAGGCCTTGCGACATACCGCGAGCTAATGCGCAACTTAGCGTCGAAGGCATCACCAGACGGCGGTGCGTTACCGCAGATAATGGCGCGCTGGCTCTCCGATGTGAAAACAGACGTTGCCTCATCAGGGCTTGAACCGGGTAGTGAAGCCTTTTCTCGTGCCGTACGAGAGAGAATTTACACATCTGTCCGTAGTCTCGAGTCAAGTGTTGGCGGTTTTGACTTTGCCCGCGTTGCGGGGATGTATTTTGATGCCTGCGAGAGGGGCGATGACGAGCGCAAGAGCGCTTGTATGCGCTATCTGCGCGGCGAGTTTACGACGAAAACCGAGGCGAAATCGCAGCTTCCCGGCATCGGCGCCATAATTGACGACGATAACTGGTATGATTACATCAAGCTGATGGCGCGTCTCGTTTCCGCTATGGGTTATCGCGGCCTTGTTGTCTTTATTGACGAGTGTGTCAACCTTTATAAAATATCAAACCGGATAAGCCGCGAAAACAATTATGAAAAGCTGCTTACAATGTTCAACGACACCCTTCAGGGGCGGGCAGAGAGCCTTATGATTGTCATGAGCGGCACACCGCAATTCCTTGAAGATCGCCGCCGAGGTCTTTTCAGCTACGAAGCGCTTCGTAGCCGCTTATCCGACGGGCGATTTGACACAGGCGAATATAAAAATATGATAAGCCCTGTTATCCGACTGCGCCGTCTCTCCGATAACGAGCTTCTTGCTCTCATTTTGCGTGTTACGTCGCTTCATGCCCTTTATTATGGCTGGGAGCCGCGTATTACCGAAGGTGACCCCGAACGCTTCCTTTCAAAGTGCCTTGAGGTAGCCGGCGCTGACGTTATGATAACACCGCGCGAAATGATAAGGGACTATATATCAGTTCTCAATATACTTTATCAGAACCCGAATGCCGATTTCGCCTCTGTTGTGGGCACAACAGTAACGCTAAAACCATCGTCAGAAGATAGAGAAAGCGAAGACGAAATAAACATAGACAAGTCTGACATCCTAAATGAGCGGCCGAGGTCAAACTTCTCCCCGGAGGATATAATAATATAACGGCATAAAAGCCTCCTATAATCTCTGAAAGCGGTAAAAAACGGGCTTTAGCAATATAGTGTTGCTAAAGCCCGTTTTGTTCATAAAATCGGGGAGGTTATTTATTGACTTGAACTGCAATCCTTCTGTTTTTCAGCGTCAATATCAGAACTGACGGCAATAAGTGAATGAAGCTTTGATATACGAGGTGAGAAGTCTATGAAGCGGTACATCAACTTTGAAAACAGTCCGATTAAGGGGCCGTTTACTGCGGCGCAGACAATAGTACCTATGCCGATGCCGTGCAGTCGTCTGAAAAAGAGTAAGGAGAGTATAAGAGCAACAGCGAGGCTTGACCAGTCGTAAGCGATTTTAAATTTAGTCATTTTAATATGAAGGTGCCTTGATGCTTCCCGTACGAAAAGGTCATAAGCGCAGGGCGGCAGATATGAATTAAAGTATAAAGCAACACCAAAATCCGATGCCAGAAGCCCTACGATGTAAAGAAGAATCCTGACCCATAATTCGTCGGGGACATTGTTGGAATTGAAAATTATTATAAAGAAGTCAAGTATAGCACCATAAATGATAGCAGATAAAAACGATAGGGCGTATCGCCATTCAACGCGCTTGATTATGACAAAGAGAGTTGCAAGCAAAATCGCTTGTATGATGTATTCGGACATGCCAAACGTCAAGATGTCTGACACTTCCGAGATTATATAGGCTGGTGCGACAATCATCGAAAGGCCAAAGTTCGCCTTTGTCATCAGAGCGACGCCCATCGTTGTGAAAATAGCAGCAAGTATAAACGATATCTCTCCCCACCGGCGAAAATAAGGGGCTTTTGAGTTTTCCATATTTATTTTTTTATGCTCCGGGCAAAGTTTTATACTGTTAACCTATTAACCATTGATAGAGTTAAAACTTCAAGGTGAAGGCGTAAGAAAAAGAGAGTATTTTAGCGCTCCTCGCGGAAATATGATAGACCAAGTGCCGCAGGGCCTTGATTTTCCTTTTTATTGCGAAGGCTTACAATTATTAAGACGATTATAGTGACGACATACGGTAGCATTTTATAAATATTTTGCAAGTGAGTTATTTGCTTTACCCTGAGAATCGTCGAAATGTATTGAGAGATGGAAGAAGGCATATAAATGTTGAGCCAGAAGCAAGCGCCGAAGAGGTATGAACCCCAGATAGCATTTATCGGACGCCACATTGTAAATATGACAAGAGCTACCGCAAGCCAGCCGAGCGCTTCAATTGTTCCGCTGTTCTCCCATGTGCCTTTAATATAGCACATAACATAAAATATGCCACCAAGCCCGGAGATAGCGCAACCGGTGCATGTTGCAAGGTATTTGTAGCGTGCTACATCAATACCGGCGGCGTCAGCCGTTGCCGGGTTTTCGCCGATGGCACGGAGATTAAGTCCTGTGCGGGTTTTATAAAGAAAATAATCGGCGGCAATTGTTATGATTATAGCAAGATACACCATCCAGTTGTAATTGAAAAAGATTTCGCTTATCCGTCCGAAGGCGCTTGATACCCACGGAATCTTTGTGCGGAATGCAGCGCTTGTCGTTAATACTGATATCTGACCAACACCGCCAGAAAGTTTGTTAAGGGAGCCGCCGAAGAAGTTAGCCATTCCAGAGCCGAATATAGTAAGGGTAAGACCGGTAACGTTTTGATTTGCGCGTAGTGTTATTGTCAGAAACGAATATATAAGTCCGCCGAGAGCAGATGCAATAATTCCAGAAATGAGAGCTATTATAAGACAAATGACCTTGTTGGGGTCGTCGGTGTAATTTTCGTAAAAGTGAGCGCCGGCTATTGATGCGACGCCGCCGAGATACATTACACCGGGTACTCCGAGGTTTAGATTGCCTGATTTTTCAGTTAAAATTTCACCGACGGAGCCAAACATAATGACGGTACCGAATATGACAGCTGAGTTTATCCATGAAATAAGTGAATCAAGCGTCATTTACTTCTGCCCCCTTTCTCTTGCGACGGCGGAATATGAGACGGTAGTTTATGAAAAATTCAGAGCCAAGAATGAAAAACAGTATTATGCTCATTATTATTTCGGAAGCGTATTCATTGAGACCGAAGTCAGTAGCTATCTGTACAGCCCCCCGGTCGAGGAAAACGATCAGAAGCGATGCGGCTGCCATGGCAAGCGTGTTGAATTTAGATAGCCATGCGACGATTATTGCGGTAAAGCCGAGGCCGCCTGCTGTCGATTTTGATATAGTATGTGATATTCCCGCGACCTCAATAAAACCGGCAAGCCCGCATATAGCGCCGGAGAGAAGCATTGTGCGGATTATAACGCGGCGCACATTAATGCCGGCGTATTTTGCCGTGTTTATTGATTCGCCTACAACTGCTATTTCATAGCCGTGCTTTGTATACTTAAGATAAATGTAAACTAATACTGTTAATATAACGACGATTACAACATTATAGAAATATTTCATCCCAAATGCAGACGGGAACCATCCCGCCATAGTGTCGGGGTTAATCTGACCGACAGAATGGGAGTTCTTTTTATCCCAGATGTCAACGAAATACTCAACTGTCTGTATTGCAACATAGTTCATCATTAGTGTAAAAAGTGTTTCGTTTGTGTTCCATTTTGCTTTAAAAATAGCGGGCAGAAGTCCCCAAAGTGCACCGGCTATTGCGCTTACAACAAACATCAATAAAAGAAGAATATTTGTTGGCAAAATATTTAAATATATCATGCATGCGGCGGAGACAAGACCGCCCATGAGAACTTGTCCCTCTGCGCCGATGTTCCAGAAGCGCATTTTAAAAGCAGGGGCAAGTCCTACGCTGATGCAGAGAAGAAACATTACATCGCGTATTGTTATCCATGTGCGCGTAGCGGTGCCGAAAGCGCCGGAGAACATGGAAATATATACTTTTATCGGGTTGAGATCTGTTATACAAACGATAAATAGGGCGGATAGAATAAGAGCAATTAAAATGCCAAGCGCGCGAATGCAAGATGCAATGGTGAAAGGGGTAAAGTCGCGCTTTGTGATGCGCAGAAAAGGCTCCTTTACCTTTGGCGCTCCCGATTTTACATTAGATACGGGGATTTCTTCAATACCTTGTTTGTTCTCATCCATATTATTTCTGCTCTGTTGTGCGTTTGTATTAGAATTTTCGCTGATACTCATGAATGTGTGCCCTCCTTCTCTGAAACGCCGGCTTTCATGCCTTCGACCGTCGTCATAAGAAGGCCAACTTCCTCTTTTGTTGCCCGTCTGCCATCAAGAATACCTGTTACACGTCCCGCCGATAGGACGAGAATGCGGTCACATAATGCAAGCAGGACATCAAGGTCTTCGCCGACATATATGAGGGCCACACCTTTTTTCTTTTGCTCATTTAATAGGCGGTAAATAGCATAAGATGTGTTTATGTCAAGGCCTCGAACGGCATACGCCGTCATTAAAACAGATGGGGATGCGGATATTTCACGTCCGACGAGTACTTTCTGTACGTTACCGCCGGAGAGACGTCTAACTGGCGTGTTTAATGAAGGAGTGGAAATGTCAAGCTGTGACTTAATTTCCTCAGCTAATTTTCGCGGAGAACGGCGTTCCATGAAAATACGTCCGTTCTCATCGTACGATTTCAGCATCATGTTGCCCGTCAAGCCCATAGAACCGACAAGCCCCATCCCAAGTCTGTCCTCTGGAACGAACGACAATACAATGCCAAGATTTTTAATTTCTTTTGGCGATTTACCGATAAGAGACTTTTCCACGTGCTCCTCACCCGGCGCATAATATATAATTCTACTGCCAGGCTCCGTGCGGACAAGCCCTGCGATTGCTTCAAGCAGCTCCTTCTGACCGCAGCCGGCAATTCCTGCAATACCAAGTATTTCGCCGCTGTAAAGGTCGAAGCTTACGTTGTCGAGCGCTTTAAGACCATCGGGGTTGACTACGGTTAGATTGCGGACTTCAAGGCGTTTTATGGGGTTAACGGGAGTCGGTCGCTCTATTTGAAGCTCTACCTTATGTCCAACCATCATCTCAGTAAGAGAAAGCTCCGTTGCCTCTGATGTTTTAATAGAGCCGACGAATTCGCCTTTGCGCAAAATAGCTACGCGGTCTGAGACAGCCAGAACTTCATGGAGCTTATGCGTGATGATAACAATGGCATGTCCGTGATCGCGCATACGGCGTATAACGCCAAAGAGCTTCTCAGTTTCTTGTGGAGTAAGAACTGATGTCGGCTCATCAAGTATAAGTATGTCTGCGCCGCGGTACAAAACCTTTACTATCTCAAGAGTCTGCTTCTGCGAGATGCTCATATTGAATACTTTTTGGTCAGGGTCAACATCGAAGCCGTATTTGTCGCAAATCTCCTTGATTTTCGCAGCAATTTGCTTTTTTGCGAGGCTTTTTTCGGTCTTTTGTCCGAGCACAATGTTTTCGGCGGCCGTGAATACATCGATTAGCTTATAATGCTGATGTATCATGCCGATTTTTAGTGCATAAGCGTCCTTCGGCGAGCGAATCGAAACTTTTTTACCATCTACGTATATTTCGCCACTGTCAGGATAATAAATACCTGACAACATATTCATGAGCGTTGTTTTGCCGCTTCCGTTTTCACCGAGCAGGGCAAGAATCTCTCCCCGGTTTATTTCAAGTGTAATGGATTTGTTCGCCGTTACATGTCCAAATGTTTTCGTTATATTGACCATCCGGACGGCACAGGTGCGTTCCAAAGCGAAATAACCCCCGATTGTTCCGTTTTATTAAATATACTATAGCACTTTGCTTAAAACTTGCAAAGGGAAGCCGGGATTGCGGCTTCCCTTTACTGACTTTTTACTAATTATATACTATAAAGTGCTTTTTATGTGGATGTGTTTATGAGTTGTGATTTTTATTGAGCGCATTAGTCTTCAAACTCTCTGGCTTCATAAATACCATCGATGCGCAGTGAGAAGGAAGGAGCGCTCTGGAAATAAGACTCATGATAATAACCGTCGAAGACAGCATTGTCTGTGTCGTTAATGAAGTCACCGTCGGTGTCGGTTGCAAATGCTTCGGTTACCGTTTCACCATTTACAGCAAACGTACTTGTGTCAAACACATGAAGCTCGCCGTTTTTGATTTTTTCAATAACACCCTTGACATATTCGGCTGTTCCTTCGGCTACATTCTTACCGAGTTTTGTTATAGCAACAGCGTCGGTTTCATAGCCTTCAGCCCAGTTTGTTGCAACAGGCTCGCCGTTGATTATCTGAAGGAGAGCGTAGGCGTAATATCTGTCCCACTTGTTTGTAGCAGATGTCAGAGCTACATCGGGAGCAACTTTAAGCATAGAAACGTTGTATCCGACTGAGAAGACGAGCTTACCGTCTTCGTAAGCAGACTGGCAGGCTGACGGAGCGCCTGTGGAGTCAGCATGCTGACTTATTACAACGCAGCCGTCGGCGATAAGAGCTTCGGCAGTTGTGGCCTCGGCTGTCGGGTTGAACCAGGAGTTCGTGTACTGAACCTGCATGACAACATTATTGACTACGCTCTTAATGCCGAGGTAGAAAGATGTATAACCGGAAACGACTTCAGCGTAGTTGTATGCGCCGACATAACCAATCTTGATGTTGCCGTTTTTGTCAAAGTTCTCAGGACGCTTTTCTTTTGTAAGCTCACCCTTGTCGATAAGTTCCTTGAGCTTGAGGCCTGCAACAACGCCAGACACATAACGGGCTTCGTAAATTTTAGTGAAGGCGTTGCAGAAGTTGGGAAGTCCTGCTTTCTTAGCAGTATCGCCTGTCATGGCTACAAATGTTACATCAGGATATTCCCTTGCAGCCTGCTCAGCGTAGGATTGATGGCCATAGGAGTTTGTGAAAATGATGTCGCATCCTTGCTGAACAAGATCTGTGATCGCATCACCACAAGCGGAGTCCTCAGCAATGGAGTACTTCCATAAAATCTGGGATTTTGCGATGCCAAGAGCGGCAGCGGCATTTTCAATGCCTTTGATGTGCGAGTAGGAATAGCCTTCGTTTTCATCGCCGATGAGAACGACGCCTACCTTAATGGCAGAGGGGTCACCGGTAATGAGAGACTTATCAACCTTTACAGGGTTTTCGTCATCATTGCCGGAGCTTTCTCCGCAGGAAGCGAGAGAAATAGCGGCTGTAAATACGAATACCACCGCAAGGACAAGCGAAACAAGCTTTTTAAACATCTTTATCCTCCATAAAATTTATAAGTCAGAGGGACACCATCGACGTCACCTCAAGACATTCAAATGATATGTTGCATTCACGCGGCAGTCCCCGTGTTAAACTCACGCGTGATTTGCGAGAGAAGATAAAATCATATGAAGCGGATGCCATCTTTTGGGCTCATGGAAGCAATCTTTGCAAGGGACTCAACTCTAATTCCTTTTTTACGCAGGGCATCTCCTCCGCCTTGATATGCCTTTTCAATGACAATACCGGCTCCGACAAGCTCACTTCCGGCAATTTTTGTTAAGGTGACGAGCGCCTCAAGAGCACTGCCTTTAGCAAGAAAATCATCTATTATTAAAACACGGTCTTTCGGTCCGAGAAATTCACGTGATACGGTGACGTCGAAATAACACTGATGAGTGTACGAATAGGCACGTGTAACGTAAACATCACTTGATATGTTAATGGTCTTGGATTTTTTCGCAAAAACAACTGGGCAATTAAAAAACTGCGCCGTAATACAAGCTATACCTATGCCAGAGGCTTCAATGGTAAGTATCTTGTTAACGCCGCAATTTCCAAAAAGGTTATAAAATTCTTTGCCAATTTCACAAAGGAAATTGACATCTATCTGATGGTTAAGGAAGCAGTCTACTTTAAGAATATCCCCTTCGCCGATTTTACCCTCGGCTAGTATCTTTTTTTCAAGGGAAATCATGACGAGACCACCTCCAATAATAACCTACCTTAAGTCTAATATTTTTAAAGTTTATTTTCAATCGGCATAATTACGAATTTACTCATGCAAAATAAGTTTTATTGTGCAGATTGTTCATAAACACAGAGAAATTAAATAGTTTATATAGGTTGAACGTAACAATATATACAATTAAGGCGGAGATTTAATTAAAATAGAGCAACTTTATTATGTATATTATGAAGTGTAATTATTTCATTTTGTATTATCGTTATAAAATGCTGATGCGAGCAGAGCGGCTAAAACATATATTTAAAAATAAAGTTATTGGGAGTGCAATACAATATGTAAAACTGCAAAGCAAAAAACCGGCCGAAAATATGTCAGCCGGTTTTTATGTTTTATATGGATTATATGAAGAGTTTCATCGAAGGTTTTGACGCGCGACACACATTAAGTAAGCAGTGCGGCAGTTGGTGAGCCGGTGTTTTATATTATATTTCGACCATCTCACCGATTTTACAGTGATCGCTGTATGTGATCGATTCGGAATATTCAACCCTCTCGACCTCGCACCCGTCGCCGATAGTAACAACGCCACCGCGGACAAGCTTTGCCTTTGTATGAAAAATCTCGATTTTATCGCCCTCGATTAAATCAGTTTCAAAGGAGAAATCAGAGTTGCTATTTGAGAAAAATTTCGCGATAAAGTTAATAAAATAATTCGGGGAGTCATTTTTTATCGTAATATTTGTTCCGCCGATGCTTCCTGTGCGGCTGTTGCCACTTGGACAAATTGAGACATTACCGCCGTTCATAAGCCCGCTTACCTTAACTAAACCGCTTATAGTAATATTTTCAGCTATGAGATCACCGTCAATACGGGTAGAACCGGACATACTGACGGACGAGTTTGCGGAGACGGTGTTTTCGGCATGAAATGAACCGGATGAGCGTATTTCACCAGCAGAAACTGTTCCACTGATTATTGTTGAACCTGAAATTCTGACAGTTCCTGTGCTCTTGAGGTCTCCTTTTACTTTTGTCGATCCGGAACAGTTAAAATCACTACAAACGATGCTTCCTTCTACATTTGAGGCGCCTGAGCAGGAAAAGGATTCGCACTTTAAATCTCCCGTAACTTTACCTGCTCCGCTTATCCTTACATTTCTGTATTCGCCGCCGCTTATGGTGCCGCTCCCCGATATAGTGCAGTCGTTCATACATCAAGCTCCTTAAAAATATTAGTTATATCTACTTCACGTCCACCGTGTTTTAATCTTATAGTTTTAATTTCGGTGATGGGAATTCGGCGAGTACCTCCGGCCGTTTCAATAATGAGTGCAGCGGGGCCGTCATCACCATCATCCTTTTTTCTTATACGACGCGCAAGCTCTTCAAGAGACGTATCGTCGCGATTTTTAAGTATTAGCTCGACGCGGGAGCATACAAGCTCTCTCGGGAAAAATGTTTCCTGACCAGTATAAGTTGAGCGGCGAATGAACCACTCGTCAGGTATTAGCCCAAGCCGTCGCCATCGGTATAAAGTTCCGTATGAGATGCTGTATTTTTCGAGCAGTTCCTTTTTTGATATGAGCTCATCGCTTTGCTGATTATCCTCGCCTGTATTATAACCGCTGTTGTTTATATCTTCATTGTCATCAGAATGACCGGTTGCGCTCATACAATACATCCTCCCTTACCTAACACGACTATAACAATGTTACGGTAAAATTATACAGTAACAATGTTACATTGTCAATGGGGAGGGAGGAAATTGTTATAAAATTAGTTCTTACGTTCGACGGAATTAGCGTAAATATTGCCTTCTACATCACTGCAAATGACAGAGCCGTTATATACTGAAATATCGCCCTCGACGTCGTCACATTCAACATTTCCACTATTGACATTTATATCACCCTCGACGACCCCGCAGCTGACATCGCCGTCAGCTGAAACATCACCCTCGACGTCGTCGCAGCTGACAGAACCGCCTGTAACGCTCAAACTGCCCCCAATATCACCGCAGTCGACATCGCCACCAGCAGAAACATTGCCACCCACGTCGCCGCAATCAACATCGCCACCGGCAATCTGCACGCTACCTCCAATATCACCACAGCTTAAATCACCACATACGTTTACATTTCCGTTTATATTGCCCTCAACTGTGGTATTCCCGTATATATGAAGCTCGGTGACACCATCAGGAAGTGATACGGCGAAAGGCTCGGTTCCATCGTATTCGTCAAGACCAATAACGTTGCCGCGATATATACGTGCGATGTAAAGAGCGTTGTTGTCCGGATTATACGTATAAAAGTCGCTTTTAATGTTAATGTACCCCGGCTTCGGTTCATCTGACTGCGTAATTGAGGGAAGCTCGCCATCCGGTGATTTTGTTTTTACCAAAGGCTCGCGCTCAACACCTGTGAGAAGATAATCGATTGATACGCCAAAGTATCCGGCAATAAGCGGCAACAGCGATATGTCCGGGCATGATAGCTTATTCTCCCATTTAGATACAGCCTGTACCGTTATGCCGAATTCGTTAGCTAATACTTCTTGGCTGATACCCCTCTCTTGGCGCAGCTGCTTTATTACATCAGAAAACATGATTTTCATGTGGTGTAGTACCCCCTGTGTTGTTTTTGTCAAGTTTAAACTAACATGTAACACTTACCATGACCAGCACTTATTGGTTTAGTGGCAAAATAATTATATCAACCGCTGGTTGACATGTCAAAGTGGGTATGGATATATCAGGGGACGCTGTCCCCTGGACCCCTGCATCTTTCTTTAGGAAAGAAAGATGCAAAGAACCAAAAACGGCGACATATCGCACCGCCGTTTTTTTCATCGGGATTCCAAAGGGGCATGGCCCCTTTGGTGGGGTTTCCAAGGGGTGAAACCCCTTGGCTTACTATTTAAAAAAGCCAAGCAAATAGCTTGGCTTTGCAATCATATTTACCGTCCATAGACGTCGCTTGCGATTCTGACGGCGTCGGTTGCGTCCGCGCCATAGAAGTCAGCGCCGATTTTTTGAGCCGCAGTTTCTGTAAGAACGGCTCCGCCGACCATTACAAGGCACCCGGGCGCTGCCTTTTTAATCTCGGCGATCGTTTTCTCCATTGACTCGACTGTGGCTGTTGTCAGTGCGGAAAGGCCGGCAAGACGCGCGCCCGTACGCTTTATAGTGGCGACGATGTCTTCGGCGGGAACGTCGCGCCCGAGGTCGACGACGTCATATCCATGACTTTCAAGCAGGACGCGGACAATGTTTTTACCTATATCGTGAATGTCACCTCTTACGGTGGCGAGCACAATAACGCCACCTGATTTACCGTTGCTGTCCTCATTTTTGGCAATAGCAGCTTTTATGGTGTCAAAAGCGGCCTTTGCAGCATCGGCGCTGCGCATTAGCTGTGGCAGGAATATTCTGTTTGACTCAAAACCACGGCCGACTTCTTCAAGCGCCGGTATTATCTCACCGTTTATGACCTCCATTGCCGACATCGACATAACAGCATTGGCAGCGAGCGCTCCCGCGTCAGCGATAAGACCGTTTATAATGGCGTCTTTGAGCGTTTTTTGTGATTTTGGCGCTGTAACCGGCTGACTTACAATTTCTTGTGGTTTTACTGTTGATGTCGGCTGTGTCTGCGTTGCCGGATGTGCGGCTGCGAATGCCGTATAAGCTGCGGCGCCGGGGTCAAGTGCGTGAAGCAGCCTGTATGCGTAATAAGCGCCTAACATATTATCGCTTTGCGGATTTATGATAGCAGCGGACAGGCCATGTTCCATCGCGAGGGTGAAAAACGCCGCGTTTACGGTATCGCGTGTCGGCAAGCCAAACGAAACATTCGACACTCCGAGAACAGTTGGAACGCCATACCTTTCCCTGACAAGGGAGAGCGCGTCGAGCGTCACGGCAGCTGATGCAGGGTCTGCTGCAACAGCCATCGTAAGAGTATCGATGATGATGTCCTTTTTATCAATACCATACTCCGCCGCCGTTTTTATGATACGACCTGCGATTTCCGCACGCCCTTCTGCCGTATCCGGTATGCCGTTTTCGTCAAGCGTAAGCCCGACGACGACACCGCCGTATTTTTTAACGAGCGGGAAGATAGCATCCATAACATCGCGCCGGCCGGAGACGGAATTGACAAGCGGTTTTCCGTTATATATGCGCATTGCGGCGGTAAGAGCGTCAGCGTTTGCGCTGTCAAGCTGGAGGGGCAAATCAAGCGTTGCTTGTATTTCCTGTATTGTGGCTGTGAGGGCGGCGGTTTCGTCTATGTCGGGAAGCCCTGCGTTTACATCAAGAATGTGAGCGCCAGCATCTCGCTCCTCAAGCGCAATTTTTGTGATTGTTGAATAGTCACCCGCCCGCAGCGCAGCTTTCAGCTTTGGCTTCCCCGTCGGGTTGATGCGCTCGCCGATTATAACCGTACCACTATCGCCACCTATGACAACGCGCCGCGAATATGAGGTGACAACAGTATCATTTTTAGGTGTGGGTGGGGTAAGCTTGATATCGCGGCAGGCGGCAACTGTTTGGCTGATGAACTTCGGTGTTGTTCCGCAGCAGCCGCCGGCGACAGCAACACCGGCTGACATCATGCGCTTCACTGAAGCGGCGAAAACATCCGGCGTAATGCTGTAAACAGCTTTGCCACCGGCATCATGGGGCATACCGGCGTTTGGGTTAACGATAACGGGGACAGAAGCGAATTCAAGCAGCGCAGGAATGTGTTTTTCCATCTCAAGCGGGCCGAGCCCGCAGTTTAATCCGAGTGCGGCGACGCCAAGCCCTTCAAGCACAGCAACAGCGGTCGGAATATCGGCGCCGGTAAGAAGCCGCCCGTTTTCATCTATTGTCATCGTCACAAAGATCGGCAGAGAACAGTTTTCTTTTGCTGCGATGACAGCGGCCTTTATTTCATATAAATCCGACATCGTTTCGATGAGGATAGCGTCACAAAACTCACGTCCGGCAACAATAACATCGGCGAAAACGGAGACAGCTTCCTCAAAGGAGAGATCGCCCATCGGCGCAAGAAGACGCCCCGTTGGCCCGATGTCAAGGCAAACAGCACGGTCACCGCCGGTGTCTGCAGCAGCGCGGCGCGCTATCTCACACGCGGCGCGGACAGCTTTGGCATAATCTCTTCGGCGTAGGCGATTTGTCGAAAATGTATTAGTTTTTATCATGTCGCAGCCAGCGTCAAGATATGCTTTATGTACGGCGTACACTTCTTCCGGGTGCGTCAGCGTCCACGCGTCTGACGAAAGACCGGCGCCAAGCCCGCGCGACTGAAGCATAGTACCCATAGCCCCACAGAAAAAGACTGGCTTATGACCGATCAGCTCAATCAGATTCACCTTATAATCACCTCATATAAAATTTATCGGATAGTAAAATGCCACGGGCGCAGACGGTCGGCTTCCGATGCATAGGCGATGCCGACGCGAGGCGACGCCTCAATTTTATCGGGGCGGTATCCATCATCCTCGCACCAAATAATGCCTGAGTCAATAAGTGATACCCCGTTGTGATCGCGTGTTATGCCAAGAGCGCGCGTTAAAAGTCCGGGACCGGGCGCGCCTTCTACACCGCGTATTAAAACGGCTTCGGGATGACCGGCAGAACCTGTGACAATATTGAAAAGGTTGTGTATCCCGTAGCAAAGGTAAACGTACGCCACACCCCCTTCAAGGTAAAGGGTGCGGGTGCGCTCTGTCATACCGCGGTGGGCGTGGCAGGCGGTATCCTCCTCGCCATAATAGCATTCAGTTTCCGTGATTCGGCGGCGAATAACATTCCCATCGTCGCCCTTCACGCAAAGCAGCATTCCGCATAAGGCGGGGGCGGCTTCGGTTGCAGATAAAAGGTAAAAATCGCGTGGAATTATCAGCATAACATTGAATAGATATTTTTCATCTGTTTTTGATTATTATAGCATAGACACAATGGTTTGTGCGCGCTAAAAACAACACAAAACAGCGTATCACGAAAATTTTGTGAAAATCGCCGTTGTAACCGGCGCAAAGGGGCATGGCCTCTTTGGTGGGGTTTCCAAGGGGCGAAACCCCTTGGTGTATCATTGCAAAAAAGCCAAGCAAATAGCTTGGCTTTTTGATTTTTCGCTATTTATTGCTGTCACACAGCGGGTTTGTCACCACGGTCGAGGGTAATGACGATTTTACGATCGCTATCGACGCCTATGGAATGCGTTGAGACGCCGTCGATGCCTTGTATTTCGGAGTGGATGATTCTACGTTCGTAAGGGTTCATCGGCTCAAGGGTGATGCTTCTCTTGTATTTGAGGACTCGAGCCGCCATTCTGCGGGCAAGGGCGCGAAGCGTTTCCTCGCGCTTCTTTCTGTAGTTCTCAACGTCGATTATCACTTTGATGTGCTGCTTCTTTGTGCCATCCTCCTCGACCGGCGCGCGTCTGTTGGCGGCGAGGTTCGCTATATACTGAAGGGCGTCGAGCGTTTCGCCGTGGTGACCGATGAGAACCCCGGCATCTTCGCCTGTGATTTCAATCTTGCGCTCGCCTTCTTCGCCATATGAAGCGACGGCTGATGCCTTAAGGCCGATTGAGCGTATAAGCATATTTACAAGCTCAAGAGCAGGATCTTCATCTGGAATTGTATAAATAACTTTAATTTTTGCTGGTGAGCTACCTATGCCAAGTATGCCTTTTTTGGGGAACTCAAGAATTTCGTATTCAATGTTTTCGTTCATTCTTTCGCCGAGCTGTTCTGCGGCGGAGGCCATAGCCTCATCAATTGACTTTCCCGTTACGATAAGTTCTTTTTTCATTACGGTAAGCGCTCCGTTTTAAATTATTCTCCGGAGCCGTCCTCCTCTCCAGAGGAGCTACCGCTTTTTTTACTTGTGGTGCTACTGTCGGAACGATCACTCTTGAGCGGTGCTGCCTCGATGATGGACGGCTTATTCTTATTCTGTTCCTTTTTACCAGTATTAACTGCGGCGGGGATTGCGGTTTCTTGATCGTCGTCATCCTCGTCTATCCTATGGAGAGAGCGTACCTTTGGCCTATTAGGATTGGCAGTACCTTTCGCTGCGGGGCGCTTTTTGCCAAGATATTCGCGTTCTGCTGCCTTAAGCTCTTCCTCGGTGAAATGAGGAAGCGGATAAATTTTCGCGAGGGCTACTTGTTGTATGAGCGCAAGAATATTGCGGTATATCCAGTAAAGGCCGATAGCAGCCGGTACGATGTACGCAAAATAAACGCTCATCAGGGGCATCATCCACTCCATGATTTTCATAGAAGATTGAGCGGAATCGTCTGTATCAGGTCTGTAAGTGAACTTTTTTGTTATCTTCTGAGACACAAGTATAACGACAAACGTCAGCACTGGAATTAGCATAATCCAGCTCAAAAACGCCTTGCTGCTCGGTGCCGCCGAAAGGTCGATAGCCCCATTGAACATCGTTAAGTCAGGCATTCCTGCAATATCGGAAGCTGAAAGGGTTGGAATTGACGGGATGTTTGTTATTGAGTGTTCCTTAACATAAGAGATAATATTGATTTCTTCGTATCCTACGGTTAGAGTGACGCCTGCTGATTTTATAAAAGCCTTAAGTGCTGCAATAGTTGATGCGCTGAAGCGGCAGATATAAGTCAGCGGATTCTTTACGACGGCGAAAAGAGCAAAGATGATCGGAAGCTGCACAAGGAGAGGCAGACATCCGCCGGCAGGGTTGAAATGCTCCTCCTGATAGAGAGCCAATATCTCTTCATTGACCTTCCGCTTCGTTACGGGATCGTTACGCCCGGCATATTTTTTGCGTATCGCAAGCTCCTTCGGACGAAGACGAGCTTGTGTTATATTGTTCTTTTGCTGCTTGATACCGAGCGGCAAAAGAAACAGCTGCATGATAATAGCAAATAGAAGAAGGGCAAGCGCATAGTTACCTGTAATAGAGTAGCATATACGAATGATGAAACCCATCGGAATAAGGAGAATGTCCGTCAACTTAAAAGGACGGCCGGAATCTTCCTCAAGATCGATGATATCCGTTTCTGTGCCTGTGCCCGTATCAGTGCCTGTATTTGTTTCGCTGTCGATTGCCGTATCTGCCCCTGTTGTATTGCTGGTGTTATCGCTTGTGATAATCCCATCGTTTTCCGCAGAAATTATAACTGCAAAAGATAAGGCAATGAGCGAAATAGTAGCAGTGATTGTAATCAGCTTATAAAATAAAGCAAAAAGCGCTGTATTTTTCCTTTTAATACGCATCCTTTTTCCTTTACCGACGGAAATTGAGTGTCGGTGTCTTCTCTTTGATGTTATTGTTGATTGTTAACCTTTGACGTAGCAGAGCCGTCACTTCTCCGCGGCCTTCGTTTCATGACCCCCGGGCCGCCGCGTTCACCGGGGGAACGGGTATGTTTATCTCTTTTGTGAGTTATCGTTTATAAAATGTATTATGCGCCATACCCGTACGAATTAAATACCTTTGGGTTTAGTATGCTCCAGCCTCAGTTTTCATGTCTTGCTTACTTATCAGATTGCCTGCTTATGTCATCATTCAGCCTTTCGGTTTTATCGCCACTTTTACTTTTTTTCTCGGGAACGGGGTCAACTCCACCTTTACAAAAGGGATTGCATCGTAATATACGCCAGATGGCAAGAAACATCCCGAGGAAAAATCCACGTTTTTCAATTGCTTCTATCGCATATTCGGAACATGTTGGCACGAAGCGGCAACTCGGCCTTAACTTAAGCGGCGATATATAGCGCTGATAAAGGCGTATTAAGCAAACGGCAAGCCTTTTCATTGCTGCATTGCACTGCTGGCGACATCAGCGTCATCAGTTCCCTCGGCGCCTTTCGTGTTTTCAGAGCTGTTGTCGCCAAGGGTGCCTGTAATGCCCCCGTCTTTTAGAAAGGGCGCGTCTTCGTCTGCTTTATCGTGCATATTTTCACTGATTCTGCCGTCGGCGTCAGAAGAAAGAGTTTCGCTGCGCAAAAGAAGCCCAAGAGCATCAAGCGATATAGCAAGATCGGCCGCCACTACGGGAGTTTTTGCCTTTGCTGCAGCGTCACGGGCAACGATAATAATGATAAAACCACCCTTGACGCCATATTTGGTGTCGACGGCGCGATAAGCCTCGCGAAGCACGCGCTTAATCCTGTTTCGTATGACAGCTCCGCCGCGTTTCTTTGTGACAGTCAACCCAAGCCTGCTTACCGCCGTGTTTTTTGGGTATCTGTCATGCAACGCGTAAACAACGGCGTAATGTCCGGTGTGTTTTTTGCCTTTTGTGTAAGCGGCGGAGAAAAGTTTATTCTCGCATACCGCGGGGTATTTCATATCCGGCCTCTTTTTTCTTTAATCCGCTTATTTAATGCTGTGTTTCTATGCCGTAATAAAACCGAAAACCCTCCTTCCAGCCAGCGGCAACCTATTGCCGATCGGGCGGCGGCGGGTCTTTTTAAATCTTATCGGTTTAATCAATAGGAGAGCCGGGTTCTCCCTTTTGCGCGTCTTCTCTTGAGCACTTTGCGTCCACTTGCCGTGCTCATTCTCTTCATGAAGCCATGCTCCCTCTGCCGCTGGAGTTTTTTCGGCTGGTATGTTCTTTTCATCTCGCTGCACCTCCTCCGTAAAAAATCCGGCGGTGCGCTTTACTTCTTGCAAGCGCAAAAAAACAGCTCACCCCGGGCGTGCATAACGACATCATTTATTATACACGGACTTTTTCTTTATTGTCAAGTGCTATTTAGTATAGTGTATGATAGTTTGTTTTATGTTAGTCTTTTCTGTCTGTATCAATTCTGTTAGAGTGTTGTTTTCACAAAGTATTATTTTAAAATGTATAAGTTTTTACGCTAAATCGCTTTGTGTGCTCCGAAAAAGATAGTATTTTCAAAGTGAAGAAAAAAGCATTGTTCTTTTTTACAGTTCTCTATGCGTTTACCCTGAATCCTACTTATTTATAATTTATCTATTTGCCCACGCTATGATGTAAGATGACGGTAAAAATCTCTGAGCGCGGATTCTATTAAGCTAATATGTTGTGTTATGCAAAAATTTTATATTAATTGTGGTTGTTAATTTTTATATGCTTGAAAATAATTAAATAGAGGTGTAGAATAATACCTAATGTTTATAATTGGAC
>FZPS01000062.1_pt2629 | contig 26279 bp, 24 predicted proteins | sample 1817821 | NCBI WGS metagenome assembly FZPS01 (sample SAMEA104158645, study PRJEB21678) | metagenome | place: Germany | collected 2015-04-21 | reverse complement strand
CTTATCATACTTTTCAATAAGGCGGTGAAAAAATGTCCGACTTCTATTCGAATCTGGTTAACAATTTCCTGATAGCTTTCGGAGTGATAATCGGAGCAAGCCTTTTTGCCGGCATAGGAGCTATAATAACCGATCATCCTCCTTTAAAGGCCATGCTTGACCTGGCCGGCTCAATAAAAATATGGGCAATGGCAGTTGCCTTAGGGGATACTTTTTCTTCATTTGCAGTTATAGAAAAAGGTTTGTTTCAAGGGGAAATCAAATCAATACTGAAACAAGCCGTCTATGTTTTAACTGCAATTTTAGGCGCAAATACAGGATATCTTTTCATTAAGCTAATCCATAGGTGTGGCGTATTATGGCACAATATAGAATAAAAGCCAACAAATATTTCTTAAATTTTTATGTGGGATTAATAGCGGGTGTTCTTATTGGAAGCATATTGGCTTTTACTCTGATAAGCTATAGGATAGATACCTTCTATGAAAAAATTGCTGCCCTCGAAAATACTATACTAGAAAAAAATGCCAAGCTAGAAAATCTTGAAAAATCAATTAATTCGAAAAAGTTTGTTTTAAGGGATATTGAGATAGTACTGTTATTTGACGAAAATGATATTGATGACTTAGAAATAATGCATATTGAGAAAACCGTAAAGGAGAAATACAACATCTTATTGGGTGCCGAGGTAAAAAGCATAGATCCTGATATCATAACCCTTGTTGTGGACAAAAGAATTTTGAAAATGAATGGAAAGGAAATCCAGCTGCATGTAAATAAACTTAAGTTAACTGAGATCTTAAAGTTATGGATAGATGCAAAAGTGATTTAGACTATATTATATATCGAATTCAGAATATAACCTATATGGTTTTTTTTGACATACATTTTCTTAATAGTTATAATTGATTTAACAGATTTCCTGGCTAATCAGGCAATATTTGATTAATATTTATGGTGTGGGGAGAGTGTTTTTTATGTTCATTAATAATACGATATGGCTGGCACAAAATGAAAACCCTGTTTATCTTCTGCCTAAAATGGCCAATCGCCACGGTTTAATTGCAGGTGCAACTGGTACAGGCAAAACTGTAACTCTTAAGGTATTGGCTGAATCCTTCAGTGATATGGGTGTACCCGTTTTCCTGGCAGATGTTAAGGGCGATCTGGCAAGTCTGGCTGCAAAAGGTACCCAGTCACCAGCAATTCAGGAAAGATTGTCCATGCTTGGTATACAGTCATTCGAATTCAAATCATTTCCTGTGAGGTTTTGGGATGTTTTCGGTGAAAATGGGCATTCGTTACGTACAACCATCTCAGAAATGGGTTCCTTGCTGTTGTCAAGGCTTCTAAATCTAAATGAAACTCAGTCCGGCATTTTAAACATAGCTTTCCGTATTGCCGACGAGCAAGGCTTATTGCTCATAGATATCAAGGATTTACGTGAAATGATCCGATATGTAGGTGAAAACGCCAGGGAACTTACCATGAAGTATGGCAATATCTCTCCCCAAAGCGTAGGTGCAATTATGAGAAGCCTTATCGCGTTGGAAGACCAGGGCGGTGAACTCTTTTTCGGAGAACCGGCTTTAGATATTAAGGATTGGATGCAAACAACCCCTGACGGGCGTGGTTACATAAATATTCTGCATAGTGTCCGGCTGTTCAATTCACCACTTCTATACTCAACCTTTTTACTGTGGATGCTTTCGGAACTGTTTGAAACACTTCCTGAATCAGGCGATTTAGAAAAACCAAAAATGATCTTTTTCTTTGATGAAGCCCATTTGCTATTTGATGATGCCCCAAAGGTCCTCATTAATAAAATTGAACAAGTGGTTCGACTGATACGTTCAAAAGGTGTCGGTATTTACTTTGTTACCCAGAACCCGGCTGATCTGCCTCAGGATGTTTTAGGGCAATTGGGAAATAGAATTCAACATGCCTTAAGAGCGTATACTTCTTCGGAGCAAAAGAAAGTAAAGGCGGCTGCCGATGCCTTCCGCCCAAATCCGGAATTCAGTACCGAAGAAGTTATAACTAACCTTGCAACAGGTGAGGCATTGGTTTCTTGTCTGGATTCCGAAGGCCGCCCATCCATTGTCCAGAGAGCATATATCCTTCCTCCTCAGAGCTCCTTCGGCACACTGGACGAGCTGACAAGAAGGGGAATTATAAACAATTCACCTTTAGGCGAGAAATATGACACTTCCATAGACCGGGAATCGGCTTATGAAATATTGCAAGCCAGAACACTTAAAGAACAGGAAGAGGCTCAAAAGGAGAAAGAATTGGTCCTGAAGGAGAAACAGAAGCCAAAATCACCCGGAAGGCCAAAAACATCTGTGATTGAAAAGGCTACAAACTCTGCCGTGACTGCAATTGGTCGTGAATTGGGAAGAACAATAATCAGAGGGATATTAGGCTCTTTTAAAAAGTAACAAAATTTTTGTTGAAAAATCTATTTATTACTCTACAAATGATTATAAAAAATATATACTAAATTTATAAACGATTATACACAGGTCCCTAGTCGTTAAAGTACATGTGAGGAGGATGTCTTCTCTCATGAAATAGTAATTTCTACCCACCTCCCCAGGAGGTGGGGAAATGTTTTCTTTGGAATATTGTGCATAAACATATTATTGAAAGGAGATTTTTTTATGGGACTAATTAAAGCTGCGATTGGCGCGGCAGGTGGAGTACTGGCTGACCAATGGAAGGAGTTTTTCTATTGTGAGGCAATGCCAAAAGAAGTTCTGGTGACAAAAGGCAAAAAACGTATTACTGGACGTTCTTCCAATGTCAAAGCTACTGATAACATCATTTCAAACGGATCAGGCATTGCAGTGGCAGACGGACAATGTATGATCATAGTTGAACAGGGGAGGATTGTTGATGTTTGTGCTTTACCGGGTGAGTACACATATGATACTTCCAGTGAGCCAAGTATATTTACCGGTAATCTTAGTGAAAGCATTATTGAAACTTTTAAAACTATAGGAAAAAGATTTACTTATGGAGGAGATCCCGGAAAAGATCAACGCATATACTACATTAACACAAAGGAAATAATCGACAATAAATTTGGTACACCAAATCCGATTCCTTTCCGTGTTGTTGATCGTAATATAAACCTGGACGTAGATGTATCGGTTCGTTGCTCCGGTGTATACTCCTACAGGATTGAGGATCCATTATTGTTCTATACAAATGTATGCGGAAATGTTCAGTCGGAATATACCCGTGACGAGATAGACAGTCAACTTAAAACTGAATTTATTTCAGCACTTCAGCCTGCATTCGCAAAAATATCCAACCTCCAGATAAGGCCAAATGCATTGCCGGCTCATGCCGAGGAACTGGCTGAGGCTATGAACGAGGCTTTAACAAAGAAATGGCTAAATCTAAGAGGTATTTCAGTAGTATCGGTTGCACTGAATACTATCACGCTTCCCGATGAGGACAGTGACATGATAAAAGAGGCGCAGCGCGTTGCCATGCTTAAGAATCCTACCATGGCCGCCGCAACACTGGTTGGAGCCCAATCTGATGCTATGAAGGCAGCTGCCTCAAATCCGGCCGGAGCCATGACAGGTTTTATGGGAATGGGTATGGCTCAGCAGGCTGGTGGCATGAACGCTCAAAACCTTTTTGCTATGGGTCAACAGCAACCCCAGACACAGCAAACCACCCCTCCTCAGGGTTCCATTGGAAGTGAAAACTTATGGACATGTGAGTGTGGTACTCAAAATTCCGGAAACTTCTGTACCAACTGCGCTAAACCCAAGCCGGCATCTCCTTCTCAGTGGTCCTGCTCCTGTGGCACTGCCAACACAGGCAAGTTTTGTTACAATTGTGGCAAACCGGCACCATCGGGCGCTATTCGTTACCGCTGCGATAAGTGCGGATGGGAGCCAAAAAACCCCGCACAGCCACCTAAATTCTGCCCTGAATGCGGTGACTCATTTGATGAAAATGACAAGAACTAGGTGCTCCGCTTCACGCATGACATCGGCAGCGGTTCCTCCCTACTTAAATTCATTTATTGTGGTGAAGATATCGCGTGGGAATTCTGAGCGTTAGCGAAGAATCTTTCTCTCGTTGTCATTCTGAGCGTTAGCGAAGAATCTTTCTCTCGCTGTCATTCTGAGCGTTAGCGAAGAATCTTTCTCTCGCTGTCATTCTGAGCGTTAGCGAAGAATCTTTCTCTCGCTGTCATTCTGAGCGTTAGCGAAGAATCTTTTGGGTAACGCAGAAGATCCTTCGACTCCGCTGACGCTCCGCTCAGGATGACAAAAAGGGGTATTGCGCTCCGCTCAGTATAAAGTTTCAAAATAGAATAGAATGGAGATGAGGTTGTTCTGGAATTACTAGAATTCAAGTGCCCTGCCTGTGGCGGGGCTGTAGGTTTTGACAGCAGACTTCAAATGGTAAAGTGTCCGTATTGTGATACTGAATTTGATATGGAGTCTCTCAAGGCATATGATGAGGCCTTAAAAAATGACCAGCCTGATGAAATGGTGTGGGAAACTCAAGCAGGAAGCCAATGGGACGAGAGTGAAACCTCAAGCATCAATGCATATATATGCAAATCCTGTGGAGGCGAGATTGTAGCTGATGAAAACACGGCCGCCACAAGCTGTCCCTTCTGTAATAACCCGGTAGTTATGGTTGGCAAACTATCCGGTATTTTACGTCCGGATTTTGTAATCCCGTTTAAGTTGGACAAAAAGGCTGCTAAAGAAGGCCTTATGAGGCATTTGCATGGCAAGAGGCTTCTGCCGAAAATTTTTAAAGATCAGAACAGGATTGAAGAAATCAAAGGCATTTATGTTCCCTTTTGGCTGTTTGATGCTGATACTGATGCAAATATCCGTTACAGGGCAACAAAAGTCCGCACCTGGAGTGACAGCGACTATATCTATACTCAGACCAGCTTTTTTTCAGTTTTGCGAAGTGGTAGTCTCAGTTTTGAAAGAGTCCCAGTGGACGGTTCCACAAAGATGCCTGATGATTTAATGGAATCAATAGAACCGTATGAATTTTCGGAAGCAGTAGATTTTCAGACTGCCTACCTGGCCGGGTATCTGGCTGATAAGTATGATGTTAAGGCAGATGAAAGCATAGCCCGGGCAAATGAGCGTATCAAACACAGCACAGAACAAATCTTTGCCTCAACGGTACATGGTTATACAACGGTAATACCTGAAAACAGCAACATTCGTTTTAGAAATGGTCATGTAAGGTATGCACTATATCCTGTTTGGTTGCTTAACACTATATGGGATAACAAAAGATATACCTTCGCTATGAACGGGCAAACCGGAAAATTTGTAGGTGACCTGCCAATGGATAAGGCTGCATATTGGAAATGGTTTGGTGGTTTAACCGCCGCTTTTGGTGCAGTTACATACCTGGTTGCATTTTTTCTGAACTTGTTATAGGGGAGGCGATAATATGAAGAAAAGAAATCTATTGGCTATTTTGACCATTGTATTCTGGATCGCTTCACTTGTGACGGGGTTTGCGGTCAGTGACAGAGAACTGCCGCTGTTGGTAGACGATGCCGATCTTCTTACCGACAGCGAAGAAAGAGCTTTAAATTTAAAGCTGGAAGAAATCAGCGAAGAACATGAATGTGAGGTTGCAATAGTAACGGTATATTCTCTTGGAAGTAAAACCGCCACCGAATATGCCGATGACTTCTTTGATTATAATGGCTACGGGTATGGTGAAAATAATGACGGTATCTTGCTGCTTGTCAGTTTAGAAGACCGGGACGTAGCTATTTCAACATATGGTTTTGCAATCAAGACTTTCACCGATTCAAAACAGGATTACATATACGATGAATTTTTACCGTATTTGAGCAATGCAAATTACAATAAAGCATTTTCCACCTTTGCAAAACTTTGTGACGAAATACTTGCCCAGGCAAGGGCCGGTACGCCTTTCCTCTCGGGCAAGCGTTTGATTATCTCACTTGGAATAGGTGTAGTATTTGCCTTGATTATTACCGGAATAATGAAGAGCAAGCTCAAAAGTGTCCGTTTTCAGCCTGCAGCTTCAAGTTATGTGAGAAAGGACAGCCTTAATATTACTATCAGCAGAGATATCTTCCTTTATTCAAAACTTGACAGGCGTGCAAAACCCAAAAGCTCCTCTTCAGATTCAAGTACTCATAGATCCTCTTCAGGACGAATACATGGAGGCTCAAGCAGGAAATTTTAACAACCGTAGACATATAAGCGGGCTGTTTCAGAACAGGCAAACAATCTGCATCAGCCCGATTTTCTCTTTGCCTCTGTTTAGCAAATCCGTACCTTTTTCAGTTTAATCATTATCTCTTACATCTTTATACATGAAATAACAAAATACGGCATTCTTCTGGCGCATCTATTGAATTAGTCCTATAAATTCTATATAATTAATATAATTAACCAAAAGGGGGGCTTATAATGTCAATAAAATGGACTCCTAGTTTATCAGTAGGTGTTGAAACAATTGATGAACAACACAAAATATGGTTTGAAAAAGCTAATGGGCTTTTCGAAGCAGGAAAACAACAGAGAGCAAAAGAATATATTGATTCAATGCTGGATTTTTTGGATGAATACACAAAACTGCATTTTAAAGATGAAGAAGCCTATATGGAAAAAATTCGTTACCCTGAGATTGATGCGCAGAAGAAAGCACATGCAAGTTTTATCAATGATCTTGCCAAGTTAAAGAAAGATTATAACGAGTCTGGAGGCAATATTCTGGTTATAATTAACGCCAATAAAATGGTTATAAATTGGCTTACCAGACACATAACAAACATGGATAAAAAAATAGGCGAATACGCCAAGACACTTTAGTAAGAAATACAATAAGCCGCTCAAAAGAGCGGCTTATATCTTAATATTGAAAAAATTGTTTCATGAAACCAAGAATCCGAGCAGGACCCAGATCATCTCATCCCTATGTATAATCTTACCCCAGTTCTCTGAACCGATTCTTTAAATCACTGTACAGCCCACGGTATACAGGATATAGCTTTTCATATGCTTTCGAGTTCTCCTCTATTGGCATGGTTAGTGTCTCATCTTCAAGGCATTCTGCTGCATCCTCAATATTTCTCCAAATACCCGCACCTACTCCTGCAACAATGGCAGCTCCGTAAGCACCGCCTTCTGCAGCACCGGTAAGCGTTTTAACTGGCAGACCAAAGATATCTGCCTGAATCTGACGCCACAGCGGACTTCTGCTTCCACCACCTGAGGATATGATTTCCGTTGGTTTCATCTTCGGGTTCGCATTCAGTATCAGTTCATATATATCCCTGAGACCTAACGTTACGCCTTCCATTACTGACCTTATGATATCCCCTTTTCCGTGCGACCTCGTCAGCCCAAAGAATACTCCCTTTGCGTATGGATCGGCATAAGGACATCTTTCGCCAGTGAGGTACGGCAGAAATAAAAGGTTATTTGAACCCGCTGGGCTCTTACTCGCAATTGCGTCCAAATCCTTGAAACTCTCGCCGGGATAGAGTGAATCATGAACCCATTCCATAGAACCACCTGAGCTAAGCTGGCAACCAAATGCCTGCCACTTGTTTCTGTCGTTGTTACAGAAATACTGCAAAAGCCCGCCTGTGTTCCTGCCGAAACTATCCAGCGACATAGATACAATACCTGATGTGCCTATGATTATGCCAATCGTCCCTTCTTTTACTATACCCATCCCGGTTGTCTGTATGACGGCATCGCCTCCGCCGGCATATACAGGTGTACCTTCAGCAAGGCCGATATCCGCATCTTTAGATACATACCCCGCTACCTCATCAGATTCGTATACTTTTGGGAAAATGCTTTTGTCCAATCCCAAAATGCTTATAAGCTGATCGCTCCACTTCCTTTTACCAACGTCAAACAGCCCTGTGCCGGATGCATCGGATGCATCGGTAGCCTTCTGGCCCGTTATGCAGTACCTTACGTAGTCCTTCGGCATAAGAAAGGAACGCATCCTCTTAAAGTTCTCAGGTTCATGTTTCCTTAGCCAGAGTATTTTTCCGCCTGTATAACCGGTCAGCATAGTATTGTTGGTCATATCCAGCAGTTTCTCAAGCCCTCCCGCAGCCGCTATAATCTCTTTGCATTCTTCATCGGTGCGTTGGTCATTCCAAAGGATTGACGGCCGGATAACGTTATCATTATCGTCGAGTGCGACTAATCCATGCATCTGTCCGGAAAAACCCAGTGCGATGATATCTTTTTTATCAGCACCGGATTTTTCAACTGCCTTCTTCATAGCTTCCTTCGTAGCCTTATACCAATCGGAGGGATCCTGTTCCGACCATCCGGGGTTAGGAGTATAGTAGGGGTAGCTCTCAGTGCAGGAAGATTGCAATTTTCCATCCTGCCCTATAATAATGCACTTTACACCTGTAGTGCCAACATCTATTCCCGCTAAGTATTTCATATCATTTGCTTGAATAACACTTGGCAAAAACCGTGTGTATTCATACTCTCCTTTCATTATTATTGCTATAAGCCAGACTAACAATGAAAAACTTTAAGTTATGCATCAGTCAATTTTACCAGTGACCCATAATACAACCAATGGCAGATTACCTTTCTGGTAAGTAGTGTGGAATTCATTAGGCGGAACATAGAGCGCATCTCCTGTGCGAATTTCAAACCGATCTTCTCCCACAACCATCTCACCTTCACCCGATATGACAAAATAAACCTCTTCCATGTCGGCATGGGTATGGCCTGTTGTGGAGCCTGTGGGATAAATAGTTGTGTACCCCATTTTAAGCCTTTTAGTCGGGCTATTGTCCTCATCGATAAGAAAATATGTGTCCCTTAATACCTGTTTATCCCGATTAATTACTCTTGCCCTCAAAGAACGGGGATCTTCATCCGGCTGCTTATTATTAACGTTTACTACACATTTCATTATTGCTTACCATCCTTTGCTTAAATTTTGTTCTTTTAACTGTCGACTTGCATATTTTTACTTTTATTATGTATAGGTTAACACAATTACTAATCGTTATCAATGCATTATGACGGTAAATTTGACTAATATCATTCATTAAATCAAATCCCATGTTATTTTGACCATATTTCTGACTAAATTCCAGCCGTTATTGCTATTGCCAGGAAAACATGATAAACTTTTATAATATAATTCAAAGGAATGAGCACTTATGGTCAACAAAAAGGATGTTGTTAATTTCATATATAATATGGGAAGCGTTTCGGTCGAGGATATATGCATCGAGTTTTCATGCAGTGAAAGCACTGCCCGAAGGATATTGAAAGACCTGTCGGAAAAGAAACTCATCAACCGGTATCACGGCGGTGCAACTGCATTGCCCAATCCAAAAATGCAATCACACTTGAATTCAGATATCATGAAACGAGCAAATATCAACAAAGAGAAAAAAATGATGATTGCCCGTACCGCTTCAAAACTCATAAAAGAGGATTCAACCATAATTCTCCTTGGCGGATCTACTGTTTGTGAGCTATGTAAATATATCAAAAATATGAATATTACTGTGATTACCAATTCCATACTCGTATTCAATGAGCTCCAATATTCATCCGGCGTTAAGATTATTTTGCTGGGTGGGACATTTGATATCAACGAGTACGAAGTCAACGGGATTTTATCCAGCATGAGTATGAATTACATAAGGGCAGATCAATTGTTTATGGGTGCTTCCAGTTTCGATGAAATACATGGCTTTACCACAGCCTTCCCTGCAGTTGATCTTTATCTTACTTGTTTAAAATCCTGTCTTGAATCATGCGTTTTAGTGGACAGTTCCAAATATAAAAAAGGCGGTACTGCCATTACCGCCAGACCGGATCAGATCAATTATCTTTTTACTGATAATGGCTTAAACAGGCAGGCCATTGATACTTTCCGGGAAAAAGGTGTAAAAGTTATTATTTCTGATATCTGAACAGATTATTGATATATTGGGTTTGCTAATTATGAATAACGTACACGTATATGCTTGATATTCAGATACTCATATAAGCCTTCAGGTCCATGTTCATGGCCAAAACCACTGTCTTTCCATCCTCCATAAGGGGCATTGATAACGCCGGCATCTGGATTGTTTATTGCTATATTACCAGCATTTATTTCCCGTGCCAGCCTTTCGGCAAGATGCAGACTTTGTGTATAGACCATGGCTGCCAGCCCATATTCAGTGTCATTAGCCAGCTCTATAGCTTCTTCAATAGTGTCAAACGGCATCACACCCACCAGTGGCCCGAATGTTTCCTCGGTCATCACCAGCATACTGTGGTTAACGTCAGCCAATATGGTGGGCTCGAAAAAGTAACCTTTCTCATATTCATTGCCCTCAGGTTTTTTACCTCCGCACAATAGTCGTGCTCCTTTGGCAAGGGCATCTTCAACGTGTCTTGCAGTGGTCTCAACTCCCTTTTTCGTGCACATGGGCCCAAGATCGCATTTCTTTGCAAGACCATTACCTATGGAAAGCATTTGCGTTTTTTCAGCAAATTTCTGCAAGAACTCTTCATATATTTCCCTGTGTACATATATCCTGTTTATCGCAATGCATATCTGCCCCATATTGCGGAAGGATCGCCGGACTGCACCTGCTACTGCCAATTCCATGTCACAGTCCTTGCAAACAACCATAGGAAGACTGCCGCCCAGTTCCAAAGACACTTTTGTCAATGTATCGACACTATTCTTCAGTACATGCTTACCTGTTGCGGTTGATCCGGTAAATGCCACTTTCTTCACTTTCGGGTTCCTAATAATTTCCGTACCAATTACCGAACCGGCTCCCGTCAAAGCGTTTATTACACCTCTGGGTACCCCGGCCTCAACTACGCATTCTATAAATGCAAGGGGTGATAGTGGCGTTTCAGATGGGAGTTTGCATACTATAGTACAGCCCGAAGCAAGTGCAGCACCTAATTTCCATGCCAGAAGTTCAATGGGATAATTCCATGGTGATATGGCTGCCGCAACGCCCACGGGTTGGTAGATAACGCGGCTTTCCATGTTATCTTCCGAATTAGGGATAATTCTGCCATAGATACGCTCGCCTTCCTCTGCGTAATAGCGAAGTATCTCTGCTCCTTTATTAACTTCTCCAATGGCTTCTGCCAGGGGTTTTCCTTGTTCCTGCGTCATCAAAGCGCCGATATCCTTTGAACGGCTTATAACGATTTCGCTTGCTTTTCTCAGGATTTCGCCCCTTCTAAACGGTGAAAGTTTGGACCAGCTCTTATAAGACTTGTCCGCTGCATTAACAGCGTCTTGTACATCTTCCTTTGTAGCCTTGGGTACATGGGCAAATACTTCTTCTGTTGCAGGATTAACTACTTCCAAAAGGTCATTTCCGTTTCCACTGGTCCACACACCATCAATAAGCATCTTTTTATGTATCATTGTTGTCCCTCCATCAATCCGCTTTTCCTTAACCTGTAATACCACAAGATATTCTGTGCAATACCACATTTTTCATACATCATTCTTAGATTAACATAAGTATTGAAAGTAATCAATCTGTCTCAGTGGCAATTATGACTTATGTCAGTCATTTCGTTCAATATTCTAATTGTTTTGACCGTAATTTGCGTGTATTATAATATACTCAATGAGAGTCCCGAGTTGTTTTTAACAGTTCTGCCACCCAGTTATATGGCTTTAATAAGAAAGAAGCCGAATGACAGGCCTTAGTAACCACATTCAGCTTCTTCAGTAGAATCAGATATTTACAGTTTTCATCCGTATATAGGCCCGTAGTTCTTGCATGCCAAAACATCTGCACTTTCAATATTTACGGTGCCGAATGCCGACCATGAAGCCGGTCGGAAAATATCTTTTTCATCAACATTATGCATGGTTACCGGTATCCGAAGCATTGAAGCAAGAGTAATAATGTCGGCTCCGATATGTCCATAGCTCAATGCACTGTGGTTTGCCCCCCAATTTGCCATGACAGAATATGCATCCTTGAATACTCCTTTGCCGTTCAGGCGTGGTGCAAACCAAGTGGTAGGCCATGTGGGATCTGTGCGTTCATTCAATATGTTATGCGCATCTTCCGGAAGTTCAACCGTATATCCTTCAGCCAATTGCAGTACGGGTCCGAGCCCTTTTACAAGGTTTAATCTTGTCATTGTTACAGGCATATTACCTCGGGTTTTAAAACAGCTTGAAAATCCGCCGCCTCTCATATAGCCTTTATTTGCCGGGCACCATCTTACTGCCTCCAGACATCTGTCAACATCCTGCTGAGTAATTTCCCAATGAGGTTTCATAACAGGTTTGCCGTTACTTTCTTGTTCACCGGTACCGTCAAGACTTGCAGACCCTGAATTGAGTAAATGAATTATACCGTTTTCTGCATAACCTGTAAGTTCGATGCCAGCCACTCTTTTTACAGCTTCTGGGCTCCAGAAGGTTCGTACATCTGCAAAAACCTGAGCCGTATTAGAAAGAAGGTGTCCGAAAAGCATGGAAACTGCGTTAAGAGAATCATTTTCTGTCGCAAAAATATAGGGTGCTCTTATACCGTTCCAGTCAAACGAGCTGTTAAGGATAGCCTCTGGGAAATCAGTATTTGGGAAATAATCAGTCCATTGCCGCTGTCCCTGGAAACCACCGGCAATTGCGTTTCTTCCAAGTCCCTCTTCCCTGTAACCTAATTCCACCAGCTTATCATTTCCTACAAGTAAATCCCGGGCAATCAGAGCACATTTTATTGTGAATTCCCATTCCCAATCTTTTCTCGCCCTGTCCGACGGATACTTATTATTGTCAATGCCTTCTTTACATTTTTCATTTACCCATCGTCTGGCCTTCTCATATTCTTCCTTATCATATATGCCCAGTTCGATTCTGCGGACAAACTCAGTCATATCAACCTGCTCACACCGCATGCCCAGATAATCCTGGAAAAATGCTGAATCCACCATTGATCCGACTATGCCCATTGAAACATTACCACAAGAAAGATAACTTTTCCCTTTCATCTGACCGACTGCCGCAGCTGCTTTCGCAAAGCGCAGTATCTTCTCGGCTACATCATTCGGTATTGTAGTGTCATCTGAATCCTGCACATCTCGCCCGTATATTGAAAAAGCTGGCAGGCCTTTCTGTGCATGTGCAGCCATCGTGGCCGCCAAATACACGGCACCCGGCATTTCGGTTCCGTTAAATCCCCATATCGCTTTCGGCATTAAAGGATCCATATCCATGGTTTCCATACCATAGCACCAGCATGGAGTAACTGACAAAGTAGCACATACTCCTTCTCTTGCAAACTTTTCTGCACATTGCGCGGCTTCATATACGCCACCGATTGTAGTGTCGGAAATCACGCATTCCACAGGGTTTCCAAAGCGATCTTTACAATTGCTGGTAATTAGCTCAGCAGCCGCTTTAGCCATTGCCATGGTTTGTCCTTCCAAACCTGCACGGATACCATTTTCTCCCTCTCTTCCGTCAATAATAGGTCTAATACCTATTTTTACCACCAAAAACCACCCCTTTTTTATACTCTTTTAATTGATTTATACCATTAATTCCGTAAGAATTGTATGGTTAACTTGGATAAGTCCACTATATCCAAACAATATCCCCACCAATCAAGGCTTTCCCAAAATTCCCTGCCTGATTCGTTATTTTATTCTTGTGTGGAATCTGTACATATGGCAATAGCATAAATTATGTCAAACCTGTCAGAGTTGAACCAAGTGTTTATTTTTTTTGAAACCGGCTTTAAAACCGTTTTTTTCTTTGTCTTATTAGGCTATGGATAAAAATGGCAGACAATCTGCCGATTATCTGCCAAGAATACAAAAGATATTTATTAATTAAACATATACTTTATGATTGCTGTGCCATTCTTTCTTTAAAATGATGCGCCTCTTCCAGCATCATGTCCTTGACTTTCATCAGGCGGATCATATTGCCCCGCTCATTTTCGTCAAGTTTCATTACAATGTACTTTATAGTTTCTTCAATATTAGGAATCATAACATATTCAAGTGCGTTAACCCTCCGACGGGTTTTCTCTATTTCGTCTGCCATAAGCTGTGCGGTTTTTTCCAGTTCAGCCAGCCTCAATAAATGGGGAGTGACCTTCTGGAGGGCTATCATGGCACCGTCCAATTCACCTGAAGTTGCAGCAAAGCCATATGGGAAAACATCATCACCTGTCTGGCCTTGTGTATAAAACTCAAAAACAGGCACCTCAACGCTCATTATATTTTTTGACGAAGCTTTTAATGTAACCTTCTGCTTCGGAAAAATCAGGGCTTCTTCCAGATGGGTATCACTCATTAAAGCCCTGGCCATAATAAACCGGGAATAAACATCCTTGAGCATTTTTTCAACTAATTCACGTTCCCTCCTGTTCTCTTTGACAATGGCCAGGAACTTTTTCATCAGCTCGTCACGCTTGTCCTTTAATAGCTTATGGCCCCGTCTTGCTGTTCTAAGTTTTCTTTTGAGATTTGTCAGCACCATACGGGTAGGATTTACATTAAGCCTTGCCATGGTTTACTCCTTAAACTTATATTTTATAACTCACTTAACCGGAATATATCTATTCATTTTTATCCGGATAATACTTTTCAATCATGGTGGTCTTTATACGTTTGAGCTCTGATTTAGGCAGAATGGATAAGAGCTTCCACCCTAAATTTAATGTCTCTTCTATACTCCGGTCTGTTTCATAGCCCTGGGATACGTACTGCTTTTCAAATTCATCGGAAAACTTTGCGTATTGTTTGTCTATATCCGTTAAAGCTGCCTCACCCAGAATTGCTGCTAATTCCTTACTCTCCTTACCTCTTGCATAAGCTGCAAACAGCTGGTTCATTGTGTCGGCATGGTCCTCACGGGTTTTGCCTTCTCCTATACCTTTATCCTTCAGACGGGAAAGTGAAGGCAATACATCTATTGGCGGAGTTAAACCCTTTTTATGGAGTTCACGGTTTAATATTATCTGGCCCTCGGTGATATACCCTGTCAGGTCAGGAATAGGGTGGGTTTTATCATCCTCCGGCATGGTGAGTATTGGAATCAATGTTATTGATCCATCTTTACCCCTCATCCGTCCTGCACGTTCATACAGTGAAGCCAGATCTGTATATAGATATCCTGGATATCCGCGGCGTCCGGGAACTTCTTTACGGGCAGCCGATACCTCACGGAGAGCTTCTGCATAATTTGTTATATCGGTAATAATAACAAGAACATGCATGTCCTTTTCAAAGGCCAGGTATTCAGCGGCAGTCAAAGCCATACGTGGTGTGGAAATACGTTCAACAGCCGGGTCATTGGCAAGATTCATGAAAAGAACTGCTCTTTCTATGGCACCGGTTTTCTTAAAGTCACTGATAAAGAAATCGGCTTCCTCAAATGTAATACCTACAGCCGCAAATACAACGGCAAATTTGCTGTCGGTTCCCAAAACCTTTGCCTGGCGTGCTATTTGAGCAGCCAAATCAGCGTGGGGCAAACCTGACGCAGAGAATATGGGAAGCTTTTGTCCTCTTACAAGAGTGTTCAACCCATCTATAGCTGAAATTCCAGTTTGAATAAACTCATTAGGGTAATCTCTTGCAGTTGGATTCATTGGAAGACCGTTAATATCAGCTCTTTTATCGGGAATAATCGCTGGTCCGCCATCGATAGGCTTACCAAGGCCATCGAATACTCTGCCCAACATATCCATAGAAACAGGCATCTCCAGATTACGGCCAAGAAAGCGTACCTTACTGTTAGAGAGATTTATACCTACAGCATTTTCAAAAAGCTGTACCAATGCGGTATTCCCATCTACTTCCAAAACTCTGCAGCGTCTGATTTCACCGTTTACGAGTTCTATCTCTCCTAATTCATTATAGGTAACACCTTCTACATTTCGAACCAGCATCAATGGTCCGGCAACTTCAGCAATCGATCGATATTCTTTCAGCATTGTGCCTTTCTCCTTTCTTATGGAGCAGGATTAACCTGCCGGCAGATTTGCCTGCCTTAACCGCCAATAAGAGATTCAATCTGTTTGGAAAGCTCCTCCTCTATTTCATCAAAGGGCTTGCCTTCCTCTGTCTGCGGTATATATTTCATTCTGCTGATTTTTTCCCTTACAGGCATTGAAAAGAGGCTATTAATATCTACGCCTTTTTTAGCTGCTTCCTGGGATTTTTCATAAAATGCCAGAATAATCTTAAGCATTCTGAATTGCTTATCAAGTGTTGTATAGGTATCTTCTTCATTAAAGGCATTTTGCTGCAGATAATCTTCACGGATAGACCTTGCTGCCTCCAATGTTACCCGGTCTGTAGCTGACAAGGAATCTATACCTACCAATTGTACAATTTCCTGAAGCTCTGCTTCCTCCTGCAGAATACGCATCATATCACTTCTGTACTTATTCCAGTCCCTTGAAACATTCTCCCGGTACCATTCATCAAGCTTATCCAGGTATAAAGAATAACTCTGCAGCCAGTTTATGGCCGGGAAGTGTCTCCTGTAGGACAGATTATAATCAAGGCCCCAGAATACCTTTACTATTCTTAATGTAGCCTGCGTAACTGGCTCGGATAAGTCTCCGCCCGGGGGTGATACAGCACCAATGGCACTGATTGCTCCTATCCTGTCCCCGGAACTCAGCGTTTTTACTTTGCCGGCCCTTTCATAGAATTGGGAAAGACGTGATGCCAGATATGCGGGATAACCCTCCTCACCAGGCATTTCTTCCAGGCGCCCTGACATCTCACGTAGAGCCTCAGCCCAACGGGAGGTAGAGTCAGCCATCAGGGCTACGGTATATCCCATATCCCTGAAATACTCAGCAATTGTTATTCCTGTATAAATAGATGCCTCCCGGGCTGCAACAGGCATGTCTGATGTATTTGCAATAAGAACCGTCCTTTTCATAAGGGGATGACCTGTTTTTGGATCCTTCAGTTCCGGAAACTCCATAAGAACATCGGTCATCTCATTACCACGCTCTCCGCAGCCTATATATACAACTAAATCAGCCTCAGCCCATTTGGCCAATTGGTGCTGAACAACAGTTTTTCCACTTCCGAAAGGCCCCGGAATAGCAGCTACCCCGCCCGATGCAATGGGGAACAGGGTATCAATTATTCTTTGCCCGGTAATAAGCGGTTCATTTGGTGACAGTTTTTCCTTATATGGTCTTTCTTTTCTGACAGGCCATTTTTGCAGCATTGTCAATTCAACGGTATTTCCGTTTTTAGTCTTGACCTTTGCCACAGGAGTATCAATGGTAAATCTTCCTTTTTCGATTGATTCAATTGTTCCTTCTATATCGTAGGGCACCATAATACGATGCTCAAAAACTTCATTTTCCTGAACAGTCCCTATAATGTCACCGGCTTGAACCTGGTCTCCCGGCATGACAGTCGGGACGAAATCCCATTCCTTTTCCCTGCTTAATGCCTGTAATTTAATACCACGGGTTATATTGTCCCCTGTAGCGGCTCGCATAGCTTCCAACGGTCTTTGAATGCCGTCAAATATATTCTCTATGAGGCCGGGCCCCAATTCAACACTCAATGGAGCATTGGTAGTCACTACCGGTTCCCCCGGACCCAAACCTGAGGTTTCTTCATAAACCTGAATGGAGGCCTTGTCCTCATGGATTTCCAGGATCTCTCCTATTAAATTCATCTCCGACACATGCACAACATCCAGCATATTACAGTTACGCATGTTCTCTGCCACAACCAAAGGTCCTGACACCTTGACGATTCTGCCTTGATTCATCATCATTCCATTCCTTTCAAACATCCGGGATAACCCGAATTTGAATTTTGTCAACTTTAGTCATCCTGAGCTAAAATATCAGCGCCGACCGCCTTCTCAATACTCTCCTTAACAAATTTCTTACCAATTCCCAATGAGCCTTTACTGCCAGGTATAAGAATAATTGCTGGAAAGTAACTGCTTCTGTACTTAGATATTTCATCCATAATACCATAAGCTTTATCTTCGGTAATATATATCAGTGCATATCCATCAGCAACAAGACTTTCAAGTAAGTTTGCCGTTTCCTCATTGTCTTTGGTGGGATATATGTCAAAGCCAATTGCCTTAAATCCCAGGATACTGTCTTTATCGCCTATGACTGCAATCTTATGCATAACCCAACCTCAGCCTTTCCCTAATGGTTTCCCTTGGAACTTTATTCTTTATGCCCGTTATGATCAGCCGGGCATTTTTTATCTCAGTCTCCTTGAAAAACAAATATCCGATAACTGGCGAAACGCCCATAACCACGTACTTGCTTTCCTTTAAATACAACGTGATATAATCATCCAATATTTTTTCAATTTCTGATATGCCGTCTTCATTATGAGCTGCCTCTTTGAGCTGTATTGCAAGCTTATCATAGCCAATATCTTTAAGTAGTGAGAATAACTTATTCAGCCCTTCCTTCAGCATTTCTTCAAACATTTCCTCTTTAAAACTTCCGTTTTTTATCCAGGCCTTACGTATGAAATCCTCCGGCTTTTTAAGCAGCTTTGACCTTATAAATATCCGAATATTGGCTGTATCAATCAGCATGTTTACCAGTTTTATCAAGACAGGATCTTCGCTTTTTTCTGCATCAGCCAGCATTTCTGCATAGCTGGCATTATCCAGAATAAAGTCAATAAGCTGAGGATCTCCTGTTTTATTAAAGGCCTCTTCAGCTGCTGTAACAGCCTGGCTGAATATTTCCGATACATCCTCAAATTTTCTGTCAGTCATCATTTTAGCAAGATTTTTCGGCTCAATGGTGCCCAATTCAGACATAGTTTCCTTTACATCAATCCGTAAGAACTCAGCTTTCAATATGAGCTTAGCATTAAGATAATCATACCTTTTCTTAAAAAGGTTAATTACCAATGGGTCGGGAACAATTTCCCCGATGAAGTCATAGGTCTTCTTAAGCTCCGAGGAAAGAAATCTTTCAATATCCTCCGTACCCTCTTTGCCGGCGTTTGGGTCCTGGCCGGAATAGCCGGCTTCGGCTAAAAGTTTTATCGCATCAGCAGAATCAGTGATATCAAAAAGTCGCTCTAATCTGTTTAAAGGCAACAACTTTGATTCTCTGACACGTATTCGGGCTGTGGCATATGCATAACCCTCTTCTTTGATTCTGGCCATACAAACTCCTTTACTACTCATTAAACAATATCTTTGCTACCTCGGTCTCCATGTTTGGTCTTTGCATGTCTAGAATAATCTCCAAGGTACAATTTACTTCCATCTCACCATAGCGAAGAATAAAGCCACCTGACGTATCCAGGGAATCCTTCGCCAGGCTTAATACAGCCGACAAACCTTTAGCCTTGAGTTTCTGGTTTAATCCAGAAATAAAATCTTCACCCAAACGTTTTTTATCTCTTTCATTAAAAACTATAACACCGTCTTCATTTTTTACGGTTTCAAGAATAATGCTTTCCATAAAGAGTTTATACTTGTCCACCGGCATATCGGACAGTTTTTGTAAAGCCACTTCAAAAGTTTCATCAATGCACTCCTGGCGCACTTTAAGCATATTCTTTCTATCTTCCATACTTTCAGCTGCCTTATAGCGCTGCTTAATAAGAGCTGCTTCTTCCTTGGCTTTCTCAGTTAATAGAGTCATCCTCTGGAAAGCCTCTTTCTCGGCCTCGGCAATAATGTTTTCGGCTTGCGCATTAGCCTCCTGCATAATCTTATCATGCAGGCTTCTGGCATCTTCCAGTATTCTTTCTTTTATTTTTTCGGCTCCATTCATTTTTAAAGCCCCTTCTAATTTATATTTGATTCAACATAAGAATGGAAACAACAAGGCTCAGTATAGCAAACATCTCAACCATAAGGGCGTAAATGATTGCATTACCAAGCGCTTCAGGCCTTTTGGCAACCAGATGTATGCCTGCCGTAGAGACTTTACCCTGCCATGTAGCTGACATATATCCTACAACACCAACCGGTACCCCTGTTGCCATTAGTGCAAGGCCGGTTTCGAGGGTTTCAACGGCTGGTATCTTGCCGACTATCATAAATGCAATTACAAATCCATAGATAGCCTGTGTTGCAGGAAGTGCCTGCAGAATCATTGTTGCTGCAAATCTGCTGGGTTCTTCTGTAACAACACCTGCTGCTGCCTGTCCTGAAATACCGCAAGCTTTAGACGAGCCCAGAGCTGCAACCATAAATGCGATAACCGCACCTAAAAATGCCCATACTTTCGGGTTTAAGAATAAATCGACAAATTTTAAGTCCATAGTGTTTCCTCCTGATAATATTAATTATAGTATCCCGGTTTTTGTTCCGGAATTTAGTACCGCTGCTGATTCATAATCTACCACAATATACTTTGTCTTGGCTTTATAAGGTTCAAATGCCACTCCACCGCCTTCCAGGAACTTTCCAAAGAATTCCAGGAACTGAAGTCTGCAGGAATGGACATATGCCCCAAGAGCATTTAGACCAATGTTTAAAGCATGAGCAAAAACCAGTATTACACTGGCAAGTATAACTCTTATAACAATGAATCCTCCAAAGGATGTTGCTAAAGTATTTACTATGTCACCTATAATAGCTGAGGCAAGTCCCAGAGCAAGGATTCTTGTATAGGAAAGACAATCGCTGAAAAAGCCTACTATATCATAAAGCCCCGGCAATCCACCAAAAATCTTTCCAAAGATATTTTTAGATTTTCTGCCACCGGTCAGCAGAACTAAAACCACACCAATTACAAAAACTTTGTAGCCTGCCTGAACAATTGCGCTATCGCTTGAAATAGTTAAGCCTGGAGCAAAGGGCAAAAGAATCATAATAAATCCGCTGTACATTATAATGACAAAGAAAGCGTCACAGATGGCATCGAAGATTTGCCCCCTTCGTATAAGGTTCAGCCCCTTCATAACAAGACCTGAAAACATATGAATTATCCCTATTAAAATAGAATAGCTCATCATAAGCTCGGTTTGTTCAGTAGGAACAATCCATAGGGCTGTTTTGGTGAGGGATGCTATTCCAAACCAACTACCATAGAGGAAGCCTGCGAATATAGTTGCCAGACCACTAAAAAACAAGAGCTTAACAAATTGCCTTGTTTTATCCTCCATACGGAATTTTTTCAGTGCAAAACCTGTAGCTAAAGCAATTAACAAGCCATAGCCGCCATCCCCCAGCATAAGACCAAACATAAAAATATAAAAAGGCAGAGTAATGGCTCTGGGATCTATCTCAAGACTTGAAGGCATACCGTACATCTCAATAACCGGGTTAATTGCTTCAATGATTGGACCATTTTTAAACAGAACAGGGAATTCTTCATCCCTGGCCGGTTCTTCTATGCTGACAGCACAGCAGAATTGCTTGTTTATATATTCTTCGACCTTTTCCGAATGCTCGGCAGGAAGCCAACCTTTTAACAGAAATGTTTTGTTTGTGGAAAGCAAACGACTTTTGGCTTCGATTCTTGCTTTTTCGGCTTGAAAAGCGTCTGAAATAATCTCCAGATCTTCTCTCTTTTTAGCCAGCTCAATAATAAGAGCTTTTTTGTTCTCCCGCTCTTTTTCCAGTCTTTTTAGACTGGCTTTTAGTTTTTCTTTTCTTTCGTGAGCGGTACCTTGTCCATCACGGATAGTTATGCGGTTCCATCCCCATCCTCTTAATAACTCCATTATATCTGATTCAGAAGTCTTCATGCCAAATATAACCGCATAATGTATGTCTTCTTCACTCTTTGCTATTACCAGCTCCGATTCCGGAAACTCACTTTTCAGCTTTTCCTCAAATGACTTTAAATCTGTTCTTCCCGGCAGACTACCCGTTTGTATAAATGTATAGCGTGTATCTGTAAGTTCCAAAGGCATGTCCAGACTAATCCAGGGTTCAATGGAATCCAGCTGATTTCTCAAATTATTCTCTTCAGCTTTTAATTTTGTCAAATCGTCTTCAGCATTGTTAATCTGAGCCGCATAGCTCATTATCTCGTCTTTTTTATTAATCCTTTTATCATAATCAACTTCGGAAATAATGCGTCTGGCTGACAGAAAGGGTTTCTTTATCGGGGCATAGCGACTCAGTATATCTATTGCCCGCTCCAGCCCAGATATATTCTCATCTATTTTTGCTAAATCAGAAACAACATCCAGATTGTATACACTATCACCAAGATTCTCATCCGGTTCTTTCTGATCTATTTCCAAAACTCCAAACTTCAACAGTGCCTTTAATAAAGCGGATCGTTCCTGGGCAAGCCCTAAAACAGCGATTTTATTCATTTTTACCACTGCCACGACTAATTCACAATCCTTTCCACAATGTAATCTGCTGCTTCATTAAGTCTTTCTTTAGCTTTTAACCTGATCTGTTCCAGTGCCTTATTTTTGGAGTCGGCTTGCAATCTGGCTTCTTCTTCGGCTTCTTCTCTGGCCTTTTGAAGTAACTCCTCTGATAAGGCTTCACCCTCCAACAGGGACTTTTCCAATATCTCGGAGGCCTTTTTTCTTGCCTCGGCCAAGATCAGCAGAGCCTGTTGTTTAGCATCATTTTCAAGTTTAGAGGCCTCTTCCTCACTTTCAATAATGGCTTGAAGAATGGTGTTCATCGGTACCCTCCTGTTATTATTAAGCACTAGTTATACAGTTTCTACCACAGCTTTTTGATTTATATAGTGCTTCATCTGCTTTCTTTATAACGTCATAACTGGTTTTTAATAAGTTTGTTTTTTGGGCTAATCCCATACTTACTGTAATATTAATTATTTCTTTGCCTTTTGAGTATTCGCCAGGTTTATCAGGTTTTTCAGCTGGCCTGTTTTCTGATCTTATAATAAATGGTCTTTGTTCAATAGTTTTGCGTGCCAGCTCTAATTGAGCCATTATCTCATTATAGCCCTTTCCGGTAAATAGTACAACAAACTCTTCCCCACCATAGCGAAATATCTTTGCTCTGTTTAAGGTGTTTTTGAGAATTGAGGCCACCATCTTTAAGACCTCATCACCTATATCGTGCCCATGTCTATCATTTATTTTCTTGAAAAAATCCAAATCTATCATTGCAATAGCATATTTTCTGCTCCCGAGTTTCAAAAGTTCGTGTTCAAGGGCTCTTCTGGATAACACTTCTGTCAGTGTATCATAAAATACCAAAGAATACGACACATCAAACATTGCAATAACCATAATAACAAAAATTGCTGATGTAAAGATTGCAACCAATATAATCCTGTTTGAGAGGTAGAAGGATACTATTGATGTTATTAGAACAGCAACATAAATAAGATCCATATATCTTTTCTTCAAAATATAGCATGATAACAGGAGTCCTACCGCCAGTATATACAAAACCATGGCAGGCACTTTTATCCCTATATAAACTTGATTTATGTCCTGACTAACAGGAACATTTGACTTAATTCTAAAACTGATAAAGACCCACAAAAGTTGGGCCAGAAGAACTATAGCCTTGTTTCTCCCGTAGGTACTTATAATGCCTCTTTCTTTAGAGAAACTGAGCCAGACAACATTTACAGGAAATAATATGCTAAGCATGGTCACGGTTTCCACCAGCATAGGAGGATGATCCTGTGACATATATATAAAGATATATGATAACAAAGCAAAACAGACTAAATAAAAAGAATTGCTGTTCTGGTACCAGATGCTCATAAATATGGCTAAGAAGGCTGTTACATAAGGCATAACCATAATCAGGGATTGTGCAGCAACGCTGGAAGACTCAGCCTTGACAGCCAGAGTCCAAGCAACCAATATTACTGTTATTGGTGCTAACACCCCCACCACTTTACGCATTTGTCCTATGTACCTTTCTATTATTTGTTATTATTATATACTATTCTACATTTTGTTAAGGATTTATGCAATATTTGCATCTAAAGCAAAATAATAATAAAGGAAGGACTTTCGCCCTTCCTTTTAGCATTTATTGTCTTCCACACCCGGAAAATCAAATTTCTGCGGCGGGAAGAACTGATCCAATGGGAATTCGATGCTGTCAAAGATATCGCAAGGATTCTCATCGGTGGAAGCAATGCACTCCTTGTTGGGGTAGCAGAAATTAAAGGCGGGAATCAAAAGCTGAACAAGGCGTACAAGCTTTATGATTGAAAAAATACCAAGAGTGACAACAACTCTCCTCTGAGGTCCGAGGATATTATTTACCTCGTTTTGTTCATCATCACACCCAAAATGTTTATGATGTCTTTCATGTACTCTCTTTATTCGGGTATTCAGTACCAGAGGCTCAGCTACCTCCACTTTAATTATGGGAAGGTTATCCTGTTCTACTAATCCTCCACAACCGTCGTTGCATCCTTCACATACCATAGGCAGAGGCTGGTTCAAATCAACACTCTTGAAAATCTTGATTTTGCCCTCAGATCCAAAGAGAATCACTGTCTTTGAAAACCATACGAAACCTACCTTGGGACTGGAGTTGACAATATTTCCTGTAACGTCCTTATAGCAGAATTCACATACGACACGTATCTTGTAACGTACATTAACAGTAAAAAACCCTCTCTTGAAAGGGACATCTTCAAGATCTGCCAATACTGCCACAACTTCTGCGTCTTTTGTCTTTACCTTGATTGCATTATTGATGAGATCCTGTACATTGTCTACAAAATCAACAACCGCATCCTCAACACAATCTTTCTCGCGGCAATTGTCATATACTTTTTCTACATGAACACATACGGCTTCCCGTAGCTTGCATATGTCTTCGCCGCATATAAGTCCTGGAACCACTTGATCTTTACAGCCCATTTTATCGGTCCTCCATTTCAGAATAATTGCCTTCACATTGTCATAATATGCCTTTTAGATGAATTGGTTACTGTGAGTAATATTAACTCCAGGACATAAATATGAATAATAAGGAGACATGTACTTCTAATTCTATTCTTTTTAAAGGAGTTGTGGGATGTGCCCTCAAATGAAAATATACGACATCTGTTAAAAAACAGTATGGGTATCACCACCTGTATCTGGTATAAGAACGGGCTTTTTATGAGTCTGTTGGATAAAGGGAACAGATGGGGGCCTCCATTTTCATTGTCAGACACTTCAACCGGCGATTTTTCGGCTCTGTTGGAAACAAACGATGTCATAAGTACCTGCTATGTGGATTATTCAGGGAGGCTACTATATATTAACTCCTGTGAAGAGAAAAAAGAACCGAAGGTTTTACTGGAGAGTCGTATAGAAGGCTATTCTCCGTATAACGTTCGTCTTGCAGAGTCCGAAGGATCGGTTCATGCTTTTTACATTATATCTCATAATCGAAAGCAATTATTAACATACCAGAAAATTGACGGCCCGGAAAGTATGATGCCCGAGGTTTTAGGTGTCATCATCCGGGATGGACAGAGCTATACAGTCAGCACAGATGATGTAAATATTCACCTCTTTTTCCTTACAGATGTTCAGGGTATAAACCTTTTAGTACATAGAAAACTTTACGGTGGAAAAGCGTCAAAACCCATCACCACACCGTTTCCCTACAGCGCATCACTGAGGTTGCAGTCGGTTATATCGGATGATGGACTGCTTTATATTCTTGCCTCCCCGGACGATGGCCAGGATGTTAGTGTCATATACAGATTTGATCCCGTTCTTAATAAATTTTCTAAAGGACTTGAGGTGTATAACAGTTCTTCCGGACAAGGAAGCGATAGCCTTATTCTGATTAATAATAACCCATATGTAGTACGTTCATTAAAATCCTCCTTGATTCTCTCGAGAATCAGCCGTGATATAAAAGGCATTGCTGATGAAGCCAGAATCGATCTGGTTGGCCGTGATATCCTGTTAAAGTGCAGATATCAGTCAAATTACAAAAAGGACAGAGCTTTTAAGTGCGATCTTACTCCAATGCTATTCGGAAACGGACTTCATTTTCCTTTCAACTTAAAGACACTTATGACACAAAAGAACGAGAATGAAACTATTGACAGCAAAGCCTTCAATGAGCGTATTCAGGAACTTGAGGGCCGGATAGAATTTCTTGAAAACACCATACGGGAAATCCTGAGACCATGACTTGGTTCTTGAAGCCTTTTCGACAGTATGTTAGCATATAGTATATAGAATTCATGTCTCATATTATGGCTAGACAAGAGGAGACAATTTATGATAGGCTTATTCTATTTTCTTGGTATAATAATTTTTATTTTCTTATCGATATATTTTTTTATTCTAATTTCTAACATTAGGAGTGTTAAGTGG
>FZPS01000197.1_pt185 | contig 26299 bp, 10 predicted proteins | sample 1817821 | NCBI WGS metagenome assembly FZPS01 (sample SAMEA104158645, study PRJEB21678) | metagenome | place: Germany | collected 2015-04-21 | reverse complement strand
ATTTTCTGGTGGCTATAACGAGAAGGTCACACCCGTTCCCATACCGAACACGGAAGTTAAGCTTCTCAGTGCCGATGATACTTGGATGGAGACGTCCCGGGAAAGTAGGTCGCTGCCAGATTTATATTCCTCAATAGCTCAGTCGGTAGAGCATGCGGCTGTTAACCGCAGGGTCGTTGGTTCGAGTCCAACTTGAGGAGCCATAAATAAAAGGGAAAGATAATTATCTTTCCCTTTTATTTATTTTAAATGAATTTTTTAAGTGTTTAAATGCAATTATCATTTGAACATAATAGAGTATATAAACTTATTATTATACTCAAAGATAATTGTGCTATTAAATATTTATCCTGATTATGCAGCTAAATTCTTTGAGAATGACAAAAGAAATGGGGAGTAGAATGCTAAACAGGAAAATTTATAAAATATTATTTGCTTCATTTATTATAACATCTATGATAATTATTATTAATATAAACAGGGATAACAATAATGACCAGTCTTTACCTGAAACTGAAAATTTAGATTTTGTCTTAGAAGAGGGTAAAGGAAATGGTGATGAAGACAATATTGGCGAAAATAATAGTGATAAAAAAAATAATGGTAATGAAAATAGCGCTGGTGGAAATGATAATTTAAAAAAAGAAAGGGTAAAAGTTAAAGCTGTATATATTACTGGAGCTTCTGCAGGAAATGAAGCCTTTTTAGATAAAATTATTAATTTTACAAAAAACACTGAACTAAACGCTGTAGTTATAGATGTTAAGGAAGATGGTAAAGTAAATTATGAGTCTAATCTAAAAAGCGTAAGGGACATTAAAGGATACAGTGAGCTTTATAATGTAGAGAAGGTTATAAAAAAACTAAAAGATAATGGTATTTATGTTATAGGAAGAGTGGTATGTTTTAGAGATAATCATTTAGCTATAAAAAGACCAGATTTAGCTATAAAAAGACGTGACGGTTCTATATGGAAGGAAAACAATGCAATTGCCTGGACAAATCCTTTTAACCAGGAGGTTTGGGAATATAATATAGAAATTGCAAAGGAAGCAGTAGAAAAGGGATTTGATGAAATTCAGTTTGATTATGTTAGATTTCCTGCTGTAAGTAATAAAGAAGTATATTATGGAGAAAATCTTCCAGAAAAAGCTGATGCTATTAACGGGTTTTTGAAAGAAGCAGCAGCTGAACTTAAGGAAAAAGGAGCTATAGTATCGGCAGATATTTTTGCAATAGTGTGTGAAAGCCCTGGAGATACAGAAGGTATAGGTCAGGTTCTTGAAAGGGTGGGCATGGATATTGATTATATATCCCCTATGATTTATCCCTCACATTATGCAAATAATTCAAGAGGAATGATGGGAAACGGAGTGGGACAGAGCATAAACGGAATAGTATTTACTGCACCTGATTTAAAGCCTTATGAAGTTGTTTACAATGTTTTAGAAAAAACTAAAAATAGAATATCTGAAGTTGAAAATTATAAGGCAGAAGTAAGACCTTATATTCAAGGTTTTACTGCTTCATATCTTCCAAAAGGATATTATCAGGTATATGGTCCTGAACAGATAAAGCAACAGATAAAAGCGGTGTATGATGCAGGCTATGAAGAGTGGATTGTATGGGATGCGGGAAACAACTATGTGGAAAATGCATTTAAGAAAGATTAAAATTGAAAATGTACAAAAAATAGTGTCAATTTCCAATGACAAAAACAAAAAAAGTGATATAATTTAAAATAGTGTGCCAAGTGTATATTATTAATCGTGCTAAATTATACATAGAAAAATATTATAGCACGGTTAATTTGCAAAAAAAATATAAAATAAATGGGGGTCATTATGTTAATGAGAAACAAAAGAAAAGCATCAAAATTTTTAAAAAAGAGGATTATTTTAACTTTATTGTCAGTAATGCTATTATTTATATTGTCTTCATGTGGTGGTGATTCTCTTATACCAGATGAAAGTCCACTTCCAACTGATGAAATAGAAGGTGGTGGTGAGCACCAAGGCAATGAACAAAATTTAGATGGTGAAAATCAAGAGGAAGAAAATGATACTGAAGAGGGCAATGATGAAGAAGATGAATTGGTAGAAACAGAAAAGTTTAAAGCAAGGGCTTTATATCTTACTGGATGGACTGTTGGAATTCCTGAGAATGTTGAAAAATATATTGACATTGCAAAAGATACAGAAATAAATTCATATGTTATTGATATTAAAGACGATGATGGCTTTGTGGGTTATGAATCACAAATTCCTGAAGTGAGAGAACTAGGTACGTGGAAATACAAGTATGATGCAAAAAGTGTTTTGAAAAAATTTAAAGATAATGATATTCATCTAATAGGAAGATTGGTATGTTTTAAAGATCCCCAGTTTTCTTCAAAGCACCCTGAATGGGCAGTAAAAATGGCTGATGGAAGTTTATATAGAGAAAGAAATGGAGCTACATGGATAGACCCTTATAGAAGGGAAGCATGGCCATATATTATAAATATAGCAAAGGAAGCAATAGAACTTGGATTTGATGAAATTCAATTTGATTATGTTAGATTCCCTAACGATGGCAAAAAAAGTTCAATGCGATTTAACAACGATGGTTCAGAGAAATATGAAATAATTAATGAATTTTTATCATATGCTAAGAAAGAATTGCCAGGTATTGTTTTGTCTGCAGATGTATTTGGAATAATTCTTGAAAGTCCTGAAGATGTTGAAGATATAGGACAATATTTAGAACTTGTTGGCATGGATATTGATTATATCTCTCCAATGGTATATCCTTCCCACTATGCAGTTGGACAAAAGGTAAATGGTGTTCAATTTATGACACCAGACCTTGAACCATATGATGTGGTATATCAAAGTCTTTTAAAAGGGAAGGACAGAATAGAGAAAGTCGAGGGATATAAGGCAGATATGAGGCCTTATTTGCAGGCATTTACAGCTAGCTGGTTAGGCAGTGGATATTATCAGACCTATGGAATAGATCAGATAAAAGAACAAATAAAAGCTGTATATGATGCAGGTTATGAAGAATGGATATTTTGGGACCCTAGCAACAAGTACCCTAAAGAAGCGTTTTACAGCGGAGAATAAATATTGAATAAAAATAATAGTGGTCTTTAAAGGAGCGATCTTTAAAGGCTGCTATTTTTTTATATTGACTAAAGAATTATAAAAAGATACAATATAGAGTACTGAGAAAGAATCAGTATACAAAATATAGTATTTGCTTTAAGGGGGCTTATTTAATGAGTATAACTGAAAATGCCATTAAGGTCTTAGAAAAGAGGTACTTAGCTAAAGATGAAAATGGTAATTGTATAGAAGATCCTGCAGGAATGTTTATGAGAGTTGCAAAAGCTGTTGCTTCTGCAGATAAGGAATATGTATCGGAAGAAGAGTTAAGAGAAATTGAAAAAGAATTTTATGATATGATGTCAAATTTAGAGTTCTTGCCTAATTCCCCTACTCTTATGAATGCAGGAAGACCTTTAGGACAGCTAAGTGCTTGTTTTGTCCTTCCAATAGAGGATAGTATGGAAGGAATATTTGAAAGCATTAAAAATGCTGCACTTATACATAAAAGTGGCGGTGGGACAGGCTTTAGTTTTAGCAGATTAAGACCTAAAGGAGCTTCTGTAAACTCAACAGGAGGAGTTGCTAGTGGACCTGTGAGTTTTATGAAGGTTTTTAATGCTGCTACAGAAGCAGTAAAACAGGGTGGGACAAGACGTGGAGCAAATATGGGAATTTTAAGGGTGGATCATCCTGATATAATGGAATTTATATCATGTAAAAAGGACAATGCAGAAATTACAAACTTTAATATAAGTGTTGGTATTACAGAAGAATTTATGAATGCTGTTGAAAATGGTGAAGAGTATAATTTGTTAGATCCTAGAACTGGAGAAGTTACAGGAACTTTAAATGCAAAAGAAGTTTTTGACGTTATTGTGGATATGGCTTGGAATAATGGAGAGCCAGGTATTATATTTTTAGACAGATTAAATAAGGACAATGTTACTCCTAAATTAGGAGAAATAGAAAGTACCAATCCATGTGGTGAACAGCCATTGCTTCCCTATGAAGCTTGTAACTTAGGTTCTATAAATTTAAGTTTAATGGTAAAAAATATTGATGGTTTGCCTGAGGTTGATTACGAAAAATTAGCTACTGTTGTTTGGAAAGCAGTGCATTTTCTTGACAATGTTATTGATGTAAATAAATATCCACTTCCTGAAATTGACGAAATGACAAGAGGTACAAGAAAAATAGGATTGGGTGTTATGGGATGGGCTGATATGCTTTGTAAGCTTAATATATCATATAATTCCCAGGAAGCAATAGATTTAGCCGAAAAAGTAATGAGTTTTATCCAAACTGAATCTAGAAAAGCTTCAATTAAATTAGCAGAGAAAAAAGGTGTTTTTCCATACTATGACAAGAGTATTTACAAAAAAGAAGGTATAAAGTTGAGGAATGCCACTACAACTACAATAGCACCAACAGGTACTTTAAGTATTATTGCAGGAGTGTCTAGTGGTATTGAGCCTTTATTTGCAATTTCATATATAAGAAATGTAATGGATAATGATGAATTAATAGAAGTAAATCCTTTATTTAAACAAGTTGCCCTAAAAGAAGGTTTTTATTCAGATAAACTTATGAAAAGGATTGCCAAAAAAGGAACAGCAAAAGATTTTCCCGAAATACCTAAAACGGTTCAGAATATTTTTGTTACGGCTCATGATATAACTCCTGACTGGCACGTTAAAATGCAGGCAGCTTTTCAAAAGTACACAGATAATGCTGTGTCCAAAACCGTCAATTTAGCCAATGAGGCAACTAGAAAAGATGTTTATGATGTTTTTTGGCATGCATACAAAACAAACTGTAAAGGGGTTACAATTTACAGGGATGGAAGCAGGGATATGCAAGTACTTAATATTGGAAAGGTAAAAGGAAAGGAAGAAGGAGCAGAATATAAAATACAAAGCTTAGCGGCAACGGGAATTACACCAAGACCAAGACCAGAGATTGCTACAGGCTTTACTGAAAAGGTAAGAATTGGGTGTGGAAATCTTTATATTACAGTAAACTATGATGAAGATGGAATTTGCGAGGTATTTACTAATACAGGACGTGCAGGAGGATGTCCATCCCAATCTGAAGCAACGGCAAGACTGGTTTCAATAGCGCTAAGATCAGGAATAAATCATGAACATATAATTGAACAGTTAAAGGGAATAAGATGTCCTTCCACTACAAGGCAAAAAGGATTAAAAGTTATGTCTTGTCCAGATGCAATAGGAAGGCTTATTGAAAAGGTAGCAAAGATACAAAATGGGCATTCAGTAAGTAAAAGCGAAACAAGCATTACAGATGAACAAAGGTTTCAACGTCCACTGGCTAATACAGAATTCAATTTTGATGAAACAAATAAAGAGGCAATTTGCCCTGAGTGTGGCATAAAACTTGAACATGAAGGTGGATGTGTGGTTTGTAGAAACTGTGGCTACTCAAAGTGTGGATAAAAGTTTAAAACAGTTTTTCTGTTTGTTTAATGCAAATAGAAAGACTGTTTTTTTTTAGAAAATTATTGTAAAATAGAACTAAAATATATTAAATTTATATTATATAAGGAAATTAGTACCTGTATTTTATATATTTATAATTTTTGCTTTGGCATTAAAATACTAGCCTTTATTTTCTTATTGACTAATAGGGTATAAAACCGTAATATATGAGGTGTAAGACCTTGATACATTGAGTTAAAATAGACAAAACAATTTTATGGGGGATAGTGTTAAAATGTTTATACAAAAGAGGTTTTTAAGTTTTTTTATTGCTTTTTTAATGTTTATTTCGATATTGCCGTTAAATTCATTTGCACAGGCAAAACCATGGGCTCCATATGAAAAGTATATACCAAGTGAAACACCACTTGCAAAAAGACATTTTAGAGGGGCATGGATTAGTACAGTTATTAATCTAGACTGGCCGTCTGTTGAAACAAGAGACATAAAAAATGACGAAGAGAGAGTTAGAAAGAGCAAAGAAGAACTTGTTGAAATGCTAGATAGAGCAGTTGAGCTTAATATAAATGCTGTGTTTTTTCAAGTAAGTCCTGAAGGGGATGCACTTTATAAATCAGATATAGTTCCCTGGTCTCGTTATCTTACTGGAACTTTTGGCAAAGATCCGGGATTTGATCCTTTGGCATTTATAATAGAAGAGGCTCATAAGAGAAATATTGAATTACATGCATGGCTAAACCCTTACAGGGTATCTATGTATACTTCAGAGTCTACAAAAAACTCTTTAAATATTCCAAAAAGTATTTACAAGGAAAGACCGGATTTAATAAAAACTTCAATGAACAGGTTTATTGTAGACCCTGGAATTCCTGACTCAAGAAAGTGGGTAGCAGACAGAGTTAAAGAAATACTGGATAACTATAATGTGGATGGTATACATTTTGATGATTACTTTTATTATGAACAGCACGAGGGAGAATTAAATGATGACGAAACTTATAGGAAATACAATAATGGTCAGTTTTCAAACAAAGGTGACTGGAGAAGAAACAACACATACCTTCTTATAAAAGAAATTTCAGAAATAGTTAGGAAGTCAAAACCTTATGTAAAATTTGGAGTAAGTCCTGGAGGAGTGTGGGGAAATAAAAAGGATGGGCTTGTTGATGGCTCAAATACAGATTCTAGTTACACCAACTATTTTAGATGCTTTGCAGATACTAAAAAGTGGGTGGAGGAAGAGATAATAGACTATATTGCACCACAGATATATTTTAGTTTTGGAAATCCAAGGGCTCCTTATGGGGAAGTTGCATCATGGTGGTCAAATGTAGTTAAAGATAAAAATGTTCATCTTTATATAGGTCAGGCTCTTTATAAAGTAAATGACGATACAGATGGATATTTTGTAGGTGCAAATGCTATCCCAGAGTTTACAAGACAGCTTAAGTTTAATGTAGCAAAACCTGAAATAAATGGAACTATAATGTTTAGATACAAAAATTTTGAGGATGAAAAAAAGCAGCCAATGGTAAATGTAATTGAAAAAGATTTATGGTCATCTAAAGCATTAATTCCTCTTATGCCGTGGAAGGGTGGAAAAGCACCTTTAGCTCCTGAATCAGGAAAGGTTGAAAAGGTATCAGATGGAGTTAAAATTTCATGGGACAAAAATGATGAAGATGCAACTTACTATGCAATATATCGTTTTAACGTAAATGAAAGTGCAGACATTGTTTCTGATAAAAGCGCTGGAAAACTTATTGGCACAGTGAGAAAAAATGATGGTGTAGTTCAAGAGTTTGTAGACAAAGATTTTAAAAATATAGATGATGTATTTTATGTTGTAACTGCTCTTGATAGACTTCACAATGAAAGTACTGGACTTTCGTTAAATGGTGAAATGTCCAAATATTTTCCAGATGTAGGTTATAAATATTTGTGGGCAATGGATGCTATTGACGGTTTTTATGAAAAGGGAATTGTAAAAGGTGACCAACGTGGCATGTTTAATCCTGGGGACAATACCAAAAGAGGGGATTTTATAATCATGGTTGTCAATGCATTAGAATTAGAAGCCCAATACAATGAAAACTTTTCAGATGTAAAAAAAGATTCCTATTATTATGATGCAATAGCTATTGCAAAAGAACTAGGCATTATTAAAGGTGTTAGGGAAGGGGTTTTTAATCCTGATGGGAATATTACCAGAGAAGATATGATGGTGATAGTGACTAAGGCACTTGAGGTATCAGAGATAGAACTTGAAAAACCAAATTTAGATGATCTTTTAGAATATAATGATGCAAATGAGATAAGCGGATATGCTAAAGAGGCTGTGGCAACCTTGACTGGTGCAGGACTGGTTAAGGGATTTGGAGGAGGAGTTCATCCAAAACGCATGGCAACTCGGGCAGAAATTGTAGTAATACTAAACTTGCTGTTAGAATCAATATAGTTTAGAAACAATACAAAAAAATATAGAAGATTAGAGAAAATTTTAAAAGAACTCCATTAATTAAATTTTTGGAGTTCTTGCTTTTTTAAAATACCTCTAGGGGAGATTTTATAGAAAAAGGGGGATATTTATGAAGAAAAAAACAGTTACAATGATAATATTTTTACTGCTATCAGTTTTAATATCATTAAGTAAATCTTATGCAATTAATATATCTGAACAATATCATATGAAAGACATATCTGACCATTGGGCAAGGGAACATATCAATGAACTTGTTTATATGGGAATATTAAAAGGTTATAATCTAAAGGCAGAACCAGATAGCAAAATAACCAGGGCAGAGTTTATTTCACTATTGGTAAATGCCATGAATCTTGGAAACTATCAAGTAAATGGAAAACAGCATTTTAAAGATGTAGGCACAGATAAATGGTATTATGTTCCTATTGCAACAGCGTACGAAAATGGAATTGTAAGGGGATATGGTGATAACACTTTTCTTCCTAATAGATTTATTTCTCGGGAAGAAATAGTGATTACTGTGATAAATGCTCTTAAAATACCACAAAACCATTTAAATTCTATAAGTTTTAACGACATAGATGAAAACTATTCTTATAAGTACGAGTTAAATACGGCAGTTGGGGCAGGAATAATAACTGGCTACAATGACAATACTTTTAGACCTAAAAATAATGCTTTAAGATCTGAGGCTGCAGTTATTATAAGAAAGATGTTGGAGGCTGATGTAAAAACAGAAAACCCAAGTGAAGAGAAAAAAGCCATTGAAAATTTAATATACAGTTATATTAATGAGTATCTGGATAAGAAAAACAATATGCAATCTGATATAGACTTTAATATAGACAACTCAACAGGAAAAGCCAAAGAAGATAACATTACTAAATCAAGGATTATTAATTATTTTAATGAAAAAGGGTATAAGGCTATAGAAGATATAAAAAATCTAAATATAGAGGTAGAAAATATATTCGGATGTATTGCAAAGGCAACGGCGGTTTATGATGTAAATTACAAGAGATTTTTGGACAATTCCAGCTCCACAAAGGATTATAAGGGGAAAAAGGAATTTAGTTTAATAAAAATAAATGACACATGGAAAGTATATAACGTTAATGAGAGTCTTTTTAAAGATGGTAAAATTAATATGGTATGGGATCAGATAAGTGTAAAGACACCTGATATGTCAGGTGTAGAGCCTATGGAAGGGTTAAATATTATATCTCCTACATGGTTTGAACTAAGAAATGATGACAATGTACTAGGAGTTAAACAATCTGACCCTGTTGTTTTTAGCAACTGGCAGGGGAAAATTCATATGGTTGACATGGGAGATATGGATTATATGAACTGGGCTCGCCAAAACGGGTACCATGTATGGGGGCTTTTTAGAAATGAATTTGATATAGAAATTGCAAACAAAGTTTTAAACAGCAAAGAGTCCCGTGACAAGATGGTAAAGATTCTTTTAGACTATACATGGAAGTATGGATTAGACGGGATAAATATTGATTTTGAAAATATATACTTTAATGACAGATATGTTTTGTCACAGTTTGTAAGGGAACTGGCTTTTGTTTTGAGAGAACAAGGAGTGATAACATCAATTGATGTTACTAAAATTGAGCCGGGAAGCTGGACATGGTCAATGTGCTATGATAGAAGGGCATTAGGAGAATCAGTTGACTATGTAGCACTTATGGCATATGACCAAAATGGCAGCTGGAGCAAAAAAAGTGGTTCTGTTGCTCAGATTACCTGGGTGGAGAGGGCTTTGAGTGACATGCTAAAACAGGTAGCACCAGAAAAAACCCTTTTAGGTTTACCCTTTTATACAGTGCTTTGGGAAGAGGAAAATGGGAAGCTTATAAAAAGCTCGGTTATTTCTATGGAAACATCACAAAGACTTATAAGGGAAAACAATGCACATCTAGTATGGGATAATGTGAGTGGGCAGCATATTGCCACATATAAAAAAGGAAACAGCACATTTAAAATATGGGTAGAAGATGGAGAATCAATTAGACTTAAAGCTTCTTTAGTTGATAAATATGGCATTTCAGGAGTAGCTAGCTGGAGGCGAGGTCTTGAAACTTCTGACATTTGGATTGAATTAAAAAACAGCTTAAATTGAACTTCTAGAAGTTCAATTTAAGCTGTTTATGTTGTTTTTTAATACTTTCTTTGGTATATTTAAAATGGGATTTAAAGCAGGTCTTTAAACTAATTCATTCTTTATGTACACTAAAGGTATTTATAATTACGAAGTAATCTTTGTAGAGAGGAGAATGATTTTTTTGACTCTTCCAAGGAGAGCCGGCATAAGAAAGAAAAACAATTATGAAAAATTATCTTATGACGCGTTTATTTTAACAATAAAAGAAATTAAAGGAGGGAATGACCTTTTAAGAAATGACTTTATTTCTAAATATACTCCTTTTATTATAAGAGTGACATCAAATGCTTTAGGGAGATATATTGATACTAAAAACAGCGATGAGTTTAGTGTGGCATTGTCTGCATTTAATGAAGCGATAAACGCCTTTGATTTAACAAAAACATATAATTTCTTTTTATTTTCTGAGCAGGTAATAAAAAGGCGTTTAATTGATTACTTGAGAAGAAATAAACATTCCAAAGAATTTCCCTTTTCATATTTTGGCGAGGAACAGGAATTTAGAGAAGAAACTTTTGGCTTTTCTTTGGATATTGGTTATGAGGATGTAGAAAACAAAGAAGAGATTGAGAAATTTAAAAAGAACCTTAAGGAATTTGACATAAGTCTTATGGATTTGGCTTTATGTGTCCCAAAACACAGGGACTCAAGGAGGCTGTGCATTAAAATTGCAAAAATCTTAGCGGAAGATGATTTTATGTATGAAGACCTTATTAAAAACAAGAGGCTGCCTAGAAAGGAATTGAAAAAGAAAATTAAAGTACATACAAGAACGCTTGGAAATAACAGGAAATACATTATTGCATTATGTCTTATTTTAAAAAGCAATCTTGATTTGTCTAAAAGATATCTTGAGCACGCAATGGAAGGAGGCAAATGATATTGAGTAGAATGGGTGTAGTATATGAGATGGAGGAAAGTAAAGCACTGGTATTAACACCGGAGGGGGAGTTTGTTGTTGTAAAAAGGCAAAATCATATGTTGCCAGGTCAGCAAATAATATTTGATGACAAAGATATGTATAATGAGAAAAAATGGATTAACAAATACACAGCCATTGCGTCAGCGGCAGCAGCTGTTTTTATTGCAGTGTTTTTGCTCATGGGATTTTTTAATTCTGATGACGTATATTGTTTTGTAAATATTGACATAAATCCCAGTTTCGAGTTTCTTTTAGATAGCGAGTATAAAGTAATAGAAGCTAAGGCAATTAATAATGATGCAAAAATTTTACTTGATAATATGGAAATTAACCAAAAACCCATGAAAGATGTTTTTTTGGATTTGATAAAAAAATCAATAGACTTTGAGTTTATTGATGCTAAAACTCAGGATGTAATTCTTTTTTCAGCTGCTTTAAATGAAGAAGGATTTAATATGAAAAGAAATAAAGATGAACAGAATATTTTAGAGTTTATAGAAAGTATGGATGACTTAGTAGCTGAATTTAATGATGAGTTTAACATTTTGGTAAAGGCATTAAAAGTGACAGCTAAAGAAAGGGAAGAGGCTTTAGAGAATAATATTTCAATGGGGAAATATAGTTTATATCTTAAAGTAAGAGAAATAAATAAGGATATTAATTTAGAAGATGTGGAAAATATGAGCATATCTGAGCTTGTAGGGGTGTTAAATAATATGGATAGGGAAGAAGAAACAGATTTAATGGAAACATCAGAGGGAGAGAAAACACCTGAACCAATTAAAACACCTGAGCAAGCGGCAACACCAGAGGCAGTTCAAACGCCTGAGATACCGTCAACAACACTGCCGGAAGATACTATAAGTCCATTGCCTACAATGGAGCCTATAGAGGTGTCTGATACACCTCCAATCATAGATGTAACTTCTACACCAAAAAGGCAAGAGGTAGCCAGCAACAGTTTAAAGATTCAATATTATTGTGAAGATGATAATATTGAACCCCAAACAATTGATTATAGTTTTAGGATTTTAAACACTAGCGATAGTGTGGTTGAACTTAAAGATGTTAAAGTGAGATATTATTTTAAAGATGATACAAATATACCTTTAGATTTATTTGTATATTTCTTTAGTCATGGAAATGAATCGGAGGTTTATGGAGAATTTTATAAATTACCAGAAAAAGTTAATGCAAATAAATATTTAGAATTAAGATTTATGACCGGAAAAATAGAACCAGGAGAATTTGTTTATGTTCAAGGTGCTATTTACAGAAAGGATTGGAGCAGATTTGATCAGAGGGATGACTACTCATTTAATGCTGATGCAGACTCTTATATAGATTGGGACAAGATGACGGCATACATTTCAGATGTACTTGCATGGGGAATTGAACCAAATTAACTTAACAGATAAAAGCCCTAACTTTTAAAAGATTAGGGCTTATTAGTTCCAAGAAGCTTGTATTCACTTATCTTGGTATAGATCCTTTTATTTTCAACCTGCTCACTTTTAAAAAGAGATAGGCTGTCTACATGTATTGTTTCTATATTAGGAGTTCCTATTGCTTCTTTTATTATTGAAAAATCACATTTAAAAACAAGGTCTTGAGCAATTGTTATGTGAGGTACAAATTTTCTTTTTTCCTTAGGAAAACCCAAGGGGATTAGTGATTTATCAATTTCTTTATGCAATGATACCAGTTGTTGAATTCCTTCAGAAATTCCAATCCATAAAGTCTTTATAGAATTTCTGCTGGCAAAAAAACCGAAATCTCTAAAAGAGAGGTTAAAAGGTTCAGTATTGTGGCATAGCTCTTTTAATACATTGTCTATTTGTTCTGCTTTAAGTACACTTATTTCATCTAAAAATTTTAATGTTATGTGAAAATTGTCGATATGTTTCCATCTGCCTTTTTGTGCATATTTTTTAAATCTTTTTTGAAAAGTATAAAATTCATTTTTTACTGCCTGATTAAAATCAATCCCTATAAAAGCCCTAATAGGAATAACCTCCTTTAAATTTAATTTCACAATTGTTTCTGGAGTTGTTGTTAAAAGATAAAAGTTTGTAATATTTCTCAAACAAATAAAAGCTTATGCTAATTATTTTAACATCATTAATCACGACATACAACTACAAAATAATAAAACCAATTTTTTCTTATCAACTTAAAAATCAGTTGACTTTTTTAAACTATGATTATATAATATGAATGGTGTTTAGTTAGATATGAAAAAAATACAAATAGCAATCTCTTTATAAAATCTTCGCAAATTAATCTTTAAATTAATCTTTATTGTTTATTTTGAAGCATTCTATAGTTTTCTAAAACAAAATTTATAAATGAAGTTTTAATAAAACATTTTTGTATTATGTATTTTAATAAATTTCACATATAATTTTTAAATAAATAATTAACAAAGGAGGATGCAAGTCTATGAGTAGGTTTAGTAAAATTGTAGCATTTGTTTTAGTTTTTCTTTTAGTTTTTCAGGCAAGTGTGCCTGGTAGTTTTTCTAAAATTTATGCAGATGCACTAGAGGGAAGTTATGAGGCAGTAGAGGACGGAGGAAATGAAGAAGCAGAAGAAATTGTAGAAGGCGTGATGTTAGAAGAGAAAGAAGGTTTAGAGTCAGATAAGGATGTTACAAAAGAGACGATAGAGACAGAAAATTTAGATATAGATGAAGCAGAGGGTATAGAAGAGGTAGATATAGAAGAAGTAGAGGGTATAGAAGAGATAGATATAGAAGAGGTAGATACAGAAGAAGTAGAGAGTACCGAAGAGCTAGAAATAGATATAGATGAAGCAGAGGGTATGGAAGATACAGAGACAGATGAAGAAGAAGCAGAAGATATAGAATCTCAAACTGTTGTAAATTCAAATATTATTTTATATAAAGATACAGTATATAAGGATTTATATATTCAAAGTGGCTCACTTAATTTAAACGGGTATAAACTTGAAGTTTCAGGAAGCATTGTTCATTCTGGTGGGGTACTAAACATTAACGGGGGAAAACTTTTTGTAAAAGGTGATTACCGTATACAGAGGGAAAGAGAAACTAATGATGGTGTAGTGTACGAAAGAGGCTCCGGCTATCTTAGCATGACTAATGATGAGGATTATGTATGTATTGATGGAAGTCTTATAATAGAAAGTAATTATACCAACAGATTAACAGACGGAATTTTAGAAATAAAAGGAGACCTTATTCAAAAGGGAAGTTATAATACTTTTAGTCCAAGTGAAAACCACTGGGTTATTTTAAGCGGCAAAAGCTTGCAGACAGTGAGTTTTGATTTAGCCACCGCTAATTTTAACATACTTGAGTTAAATAACTACTCAAGTGAAGGTATATTCTTTAATAAACCTATAAATGCAAATTTCTTCGAGGATAATGGCTGTATAGTAAAGTTTCCAAACGAAGGCAGGATAGGTTGGACTTTGTACAGCGATCAGGTGATAGAAGGGGATTTGTACTTAGGTGGAGGAACACTTGATTTAAATGGATATAGTTTACAAGTCAATGGAAATATAATTCAGTCAAGCGGCGTTATATATATAAACGGAGGAAGCCTTTATGTAGACGGGGACTATAGATTGCAGGGAGAAAACACTGACAATGAAGGCAATAAAAATTATACAGGTAGCATAGGTTCTTTGAAAATGACAAATGAAAAAGACTATCTATTTGTAAATGGTGATTTTATAACCCAAAGCGGGATAAATCACAACGGTTACCTTACAAATGGAGTAATGGAACTAAAGGGTAATTTCTTACAAAAAAGAGATGGTTCACAATATAACTCTTTTTGTGCTTCAGGAGAACACAAATTGGTACTTAGCGGGGAGAATTTTCAAACTATAACATTTGAAAATTCTAGTTCGTCATATTCCTGTATCAAGAGTCTGGAAATTAGAAATACTTCTCAAGAGGGTGTAGAATTTTCTTCAAAGGTGATAGTAACAGGGGAAGTAATTAAAACGTCAACTCCTATAATAAATGGGAAAAACTTACACCTTTCCGGAGAGGGCAAAATAGAAGGTGATACCTGGCCCTATGATCTTTCTATAGAAAATAATCAAACATTAGAAGGAGATTTCACTGTAGAAGGAGATTTATACATTTATAGTGGAAGTCAACACTTAAATGGCTATACTCTTCAAGTAGATGGAAACCTTATTCAATCAGGTGGGTATATTTACATAGAAAAAGGAAAGCTTTTGGTAAAAGGTGATTATCGCAAACAAAGAGAAAATGCCAATTTAACATATGGCTATTCTAATGCTTATCTTATAATGAACAGTGACGAAGACTATGTATTGGTGGAAGGAGATTTTGTAACACAGACATATTATAGCCATGAAGGCAGAATTACTGCAGGAACTCTTGAAGTTAAAGGAGACTTTATACAAAAAAGATATATTCCAAGTAATTACAGTTTATATAATTTTTATGCCACAAATAAACATAAAACAATTCTAAGTGGTGACAAACAGCAAAGTGTAAGTTTTGAGTCAGTAGATTCAAGGTTTAATATCCTTGAAATAAAAAACTATTCTGATGAAGGGGTAGTATTTTTAACTACTGTAAATACAAATAAATTGATAGATAATGGATGCAAAATAACATTTCCAAATAATGAAGTTTTAGGCTGGACATTGACAGAGGATGAAATTATTGAAGGAGATTTACTTCTAGGAGGAGGTTACCTGGATCTAAACGGATATAATTTAACTGTAAAGGGAGATTTGATACAGTCTGCAGGTACTGTTGATGTAAAGAATGGAAAACTTACTGTAGAAGGAGATTATAGAATACAAACCCTGTTAAAAGAAGGAGAAGGCAAGCAGTACACCAACAGCAAGGGATATTTAAAAATGACAGAGGAAGAAGGGTATGTAATAGTTAAAGGTGATTTTGTAACTGAAAGTGTTCATAGCCACCAAGAGCTTTTGACTAACGGGGTTCTTGAAGTGAAAGGAAATCTGATACAAAAAAGACCAAATGATAACAGAAACTTAATGACCACAGGCAATCATAAAATTTTGTTATCTGGTGGAAAGCTTCAAAAAATTAGTTTTGATACTTCATCAAGCGGACAGTCCAGTATAAATAAACTTGAAATATCAAATACTTCTAAAGAAGGTGTTGAGTTTTTAACTAAAGTTACAATTACAGGTGAAGTTAAAGAAACAGGTGCAGTTATAAAGGAAGCAAAAAATATATACCTTCAGCCAGATGCAAATATAGATTGGGAAAACTGGGATTATGACATAAGTTTTGAAGGAAGCTGGACTTTAAGAGAAGATATATCTTTAAAAAAGAGTCTATACATAAGAAGTGGTTATGTTAACTTAAACCGAAATAAGCTTTCCATAGGAGAAAATCTTATATTATCAAACGGCAGGTTAATTATAAACGGTGGAAAACTCTTTGTAGGTAAAGATTTCAGGGTGCAAACTGAAACAATTGATTCAGAAGGACAAATAGTCTATGACGGAAGCTATGGTTATATCCAAATGACCGGTAAAGAAGATTATATACTTGTAAATGGAAGTTTTGTAATACAATCATATTATGATAATGGTAATAATAGGTTTACTGCAGGGGTTTTGGAAGTTAAGGGGGATTTTATACAAAAAAATTATATAAGAAGTACATCATATTACAACTTTTATGCCACAGGTGAACATAAAACTATATTAAGTGGAAACTCACTGCAAACAATATCTTTTGATTCAAAGTCATCAAAATTTGCAATTCTTGAAATAAAAAACCATTCAGAAAGTGGTGTAAAATTTACATCATATTTAGAAGTAGATTCTATAATAGACAATGGATGTGTAATAGAATTTGTTCCAACTGGTATATTAGGATGGAAGCTTTCTGATAATGAAACTTATGAAGGGGATTTGAATTTAGGTGGCGGAATACTGGATTTAAACGGTCATACTCTTACTGTAACCGGTGACTTTATTCAGACAGGCGGTTCTATTATTGCCAATGGCGGGGAATTAATTGTGGGAGGAGATGCTAAAATAAACAAAGCTAGCTGGTCCAGGGTGAAAAGTGAAGATGACAGCGAAGAAGTAGTTAAAAATATTAAGGTAGAAAAAGATTTTTACATAGAAGGTGGTACTTTTAATTTAGAAGGGTACAATCTTAAAGTTGGAGGAAATATTATACAGTCAAGTGGGACTATAAATAGTGGACAGATTGAAGCAGGAAGCAACTTAAATGTATCTGGCGGAAGCATAAGTAGCAGCCAGATTGAGGCAGGAAGCAACTTAAATGTATCCGGTGGAAGCATAAATGGCAGCTGGATTGATGTAGAAGGCAACCTGTATTTGTCTGGTGGAACCATAAATATAAATGGCGGCCAGATTGAAATAGGAAAAAATCTTATTCAGTCTAATGGATATATGTATATAAGCGGTGGCGAACTTTTGGTGAATGGGGATTACAGAATCCAAAGTGAAATAGTTGATGATAAAGGAAATGTAACTTACGGGGACAGTACAGGTTATCTATATATGCGTAATGCTAATGATAAAGTGTTTGTAGGAGGAAATTTTATAACCCAGACACGCTACAGTCATAGTGTATTTACCAATGGAATATTAGAAGTAAAAGGGGATTTTATTCAAAAGAGAAATTCATATTATAACAGCGCACGGAATAATTTTTATGCTACTGATAACCATAAGACAATTTTAAGCGGGGATAGTATTCAAAGAGTAAAATTTGATACAGTAGATTCCAGGTTTAACATCCTTGAAATAAAAAATTATTCAGAAGAAGGTGTGGAATTTGCTCAATCCCTAAATGCAAACATATTAATAGATAATGATTGCATTGTAAGATTTCCGGGTTCATTGGCAACTGGGTGGAAATTATCAGAAGATGAAGTTTATGAAGGTAATTTATACCTTGCAGCCGGGACGCTGGATTTAAACGGACAAAGCTTAACTATAAAAGGTGATTTAATACAATCAGGAGGAATTGTTGATGTAAACGGAGGCTCCTTAATTGTAGAAGGCAGCTATAGAATTGAAACTGAAAACATTTCAGAGGATGGACAAAAAATCTATAATCAAAGTAGCGGAAGACTTAAAATGAGTAATCCTGAAGACATAGTAAAGGTAGAAGGGGATTTTGTAACATATAGTTTATATGACCACAATGGCTATTTTACTGAGGGAGTGTTAGAGGTAAAAGGAAACTTTACCCAGAGAACCACTAATAGCTATAACTTTTATCCAACAAATAATCATAAGCTAATTTTAAGTGGTGGGTCTTTACAAAAAGTAAGCCTTTCTACTTCCTCATCAAGAATTAACATTCTTGAAATAAAAAATACCTCTGATGAGGGAGTGGAATTTGCTTCTCAAGTTATAGTTGTTGGAAAGCTAACAAATACATCCACACATATAAAGAATGGTGAAAACTTGCACTTACAGGGGAACAATCTTACAGATTTAGAAATATGGGAATACGATATAAGTATCAGTGAAACTCATGTATTAGATAAGGATATAATAATTGAGGGGGATCTTTACCTAAAAGGTGGTACGCTGAATTTAAACGGGCATAGCTTAACTGTTGCCGGAAATTTGATACATTCAAACGGGATCCTTAATGTAAATGGCGGTCAGCTTTTTGTAGAGAAAAATTACAGGATACAGGGAAAAAACGTAGCAAGTGATGGCACAGTCACATATGGAAATAGTACAGGTTATTTACAGATGAGAAATGAAGAGGATTATGTTTTAGTTGGTGGTCGGTTTGTAACACAATCCAGATATAATCATGGTTCTTATCTTACAGCAGGTACTTTAGAAGTTAAGGGGGACTTTTTTCAAAACTACTATTCCGTATATTCAGCAAGTGCATATAATTTTAATGCAACAGGAAGTCACAAAACAATTTTAAGCGGAACAGGGCACCAAAGAATTGCTTTCACAAACCCTGGAAGCTCAAGCTTTAATCAGTTGATTATAACCAAATCAATGGAAGAAGGATATACATTTAACACAACACCTGTTTGGAGAGAACTGACAGAAAAGACAGTTGATAATCAGCCTCCTACAGCACCACAGAACTTAACTGTGCAGGAAAATACAGCTACCACTGTAACTTTAAAGTGGGATGAATCTTCTGACAACGAAAAGGTGGAAGGCTACTACATATACAGAAACGGTATCAGAATAGGAACAACTAAAACAACACAGTATATAGACCAATGGCTTGCTCCAAATACAGAATATAAATATACCGTAAGGGCATTTGACTTAGCAAGAAATTTATCAGAACCAAGTAAAGAGGTAGTTGTAAAGACAACTGTTGATGACGAGCCTCCATCTATACCTGAGAAGCTTGCAATTTCATCAAAAACCGGTTCATCCTTAACCCTTACATGGCAGCCGTCAACGGACAATGTGGGAGTGGCAGGATATGAGATTTACAGGGATGATGAGTATATTTATACATCTAAGACAACAAGTTTTACAGACAGAAATCTTGTTGAAGGAACAACATATACATATAAAATAAGAGCTGTTGATGCATCAGGCAACAAATCTGGTTACAGTAATGAAGTATCTGGAATTCCTATAAAGCCCAGGATTGTTGAAATTGACCCTAAAGATGAAGTTACAATTGGCGGGGCAGTGGAAAAAAGAATGTATGTCTATTTTGCAGACAGCGGAAATATGACAGGTTCAAGTGCCGTATTTGAGTATTCAAAGGACGGCAGTGACTGGAAGAAGTTTGACGGCTTGGTTTACGGTCCATACAAAAAAGATACAACTCTATACTTCTATTGCAATTGGAATCTAGAGTCATTGGAAAGCGAGACTTATAAGGTGCGCTACACGGTTTATGATGCAGAAAAGAATTTTGATGAAAAGATGGTAACATACATTGTTGACCGTACACCGCCGGCTAAAATTCAAAACTTAAGTGCAGTATCTTCTCCTTCAGGTATAGTACTTACATGGGATGCTGCTGTTGAAGGGGATGTAAGCCACTATAATATTTACCGCTTAGAAGAAGGAGAGGCTAGTTGGAATTTGACATATAAAATTAACGAACGTACCACAGTTTCTTATATAGATACTAATGTACAGCCAAATACCCTATACCGCTATGCTGTAAAAGCTGTGGATATATTTGGTCAGGAAGGGGAATTGTCTGACTATGCTGAAGTTACCATGGAAGAAGATATGATTCCTCCGACAGTTGTGGCAATATCACCGGCTAACAATACAACAGTAGGAAAAAATATACAAATTACAGTAAAAGCAGAAGACAATATAGAAGTTTCAAGTATAACTCTTAAATACTATGATGAATCAAAAGATGAATGGGTGGAAATAGATACAATTAGTACATCTGGAGTGGCAAATTTCCTATGGGAAGACATTCCATTATCAGGTGAAATAAAGGTAAAAGCAGTTGCAAAGGACAGTTCAGGAAATGTAAGTGACGGTACACCTTTACGTACATATTATGTTAAAGATGGCGGTCCTGAGAAGATAACAGGCTTAAATGCAACTACCTATACTACAAATATCGTATTAAGGTGGAATGATGTATCTGATAAGGATTTTGCATATTTTGTAGTAGAGAAAAAGAATTCACCGGATGCTTCCTACGAAAGATATGGAACTGTGGTGGATAAATTAGGCATGAATATTACCGATTTAGAGCCACAAACCACTTATTATTTCAGGGTAGCTGCCTATGATATTTATGGAAACAGAGGAGAGTATTCTGATGAAATAGAGGCAACTACAACTAAGGATACACAGTCGCCGGTTGTAAGAGCATTATCCCCAGGTGCAGGGTATTATAAAGAAAAGATATCACTTAGGGGAAGTGCAGTTGACAATGTAGGTGTTTCTGCCTTTGTATTTCAAATATCAGAAGATATGGAAAGCTGGACTGATATTGAAAAAATAGAGCTGGACACTGCACCTAAAACAGCAAATGTAAATTATGAATTTGATATTTCAGGATATGATGAAGGAGCATATTATGTAAGGGGAATTGCATACGATAAGGCGGGTAATGTTTCCACAAATACTTTCTTTGTGGAATACAGGATTGACACCACTCCACCTATGGCACCACCAGGAGTTAAAACAGAAAGTTCAGATGGAGAAATTATAATTGTATGGGACGAAAGTGATGATACAGGTATAAGGTACTACAATGTATACAGAAGTGAAGAAAAAGAAGGGACATATGCTGTTGTCAAGGAGAGACTTGCTTCCCTTGGCTATATAGACCGAAATGTAGAAATAAATAAAACATATTACTACAAAGTGTCAGCCGTTGATGAGGCAGGAAATGAAAGTGAAAAATCAGAATCTGTGGAAGCTAGCTTAAAAGATGATGTGAAAGCACCTGAAATTATAAGTGTATCACCTGGAAACAACTCTGATTTACCAAAAAATCCGATGATAAGAGTGCTGGCAGCAGACAATTATAAGCTGGATAAGGTAACTATAGAGTACAATGATGGTGATGACTGGGTATTAATTGGAAGCAAAGATTTAGATGTCCACAGTGAAGTTGTCACTTTTACCTGGGATACTACAGGACTTACCAACGGTACATATAATCTGCGGATTAAGTCTGTGGATAAATCAGGAAATGAAAGTGATTATTATAAAGTGAGCTACAAACTAAATGTTGAACCGCCAGAAGCACCTGGATTGGCAGCTTTGCCAGGAGACTGGAAGATTGATTTATTCTGGACTGTAGAAAACAAAGATAATTTAGCAGGTTTTTATATTTATAGAAGCATAGGAAATAACAATTTCTATAAGAGAATTAAAACCATACCTATAGATGCTGCACGTATTGACAGCTATGAGGATAAAATCCTTACCCCAGGGCAGGTTTACTACTACACTGTAGAAGCTATTGACGTCTATGGCAATACAAGTAGGAGCAATGAGGTTTCAGTAGTTCCTGAAGATAATGATTCATACCCACCTGTAGCTAATGCAGGAGAGGATAAAATTGCAACAGTGGGAATGGAAGTACTGTTTGACGGCAGGGCTTCTAAGGATAATGACAGCATTGTGAAATATGTATGGGATTTTGGTGACGGCACAACAGGAGCAGGCGCTACCCCAACCCATGTGTATATGAAAGAAGGGTTATATCAGGTAACATTAACTGTGTTTGACCCGGCTGGAAACAGCAGTGAGGATACAGTAAAAGTAGATGTGCGTTCCTATCGTGAAGTTGGTGTGTTAGAAGTAAAAGTTATAGACGATACTACAGGAAAACCTATTAGTGGAGCAAGTGTTTATGTGGATTTTGAAGATGATACTCCAGCAAAATTTACCACCAACAGTGAGGGAACAGTCTATGTAGTTGGAAAGATAGGAAATTGTAGTGTTGCAGCATATGCAGAAGGGTATTTGCCAAAAGAAGTTAGTGCACAGTTAAATAGATATGATGGCCCGCCTGTTACAATAGCAATTGAAAAAGGCGAACTTATAGTGGGTAAATTAAATGTAAGGCGCATGGAATTAGATGAAATAATAGAAGCAGGAATTGATATAACTGCACCTGAAAACCAATTTGTTTACGAATTTGAAGTGACTTTAGAGTTTGAAAGAAGAACTCTTCCTACGTTTTACGTAGTTACAAATGGTTATGGCCAGGTGCTGGACGGCTACAGAAAGATAAAGCTTAGCTCTTATGATGATTCAGAAGAGAAAAGCCCGATAGTTTACATTAACACCATACCTAATAACAGGCCGGATGTTCCTCCTACAATTGCGTACCTGGTAATTCCGGGAGAAGTAAGATGGCTGAAAGAATTCTTTGAGGTAAGTCTGACACTTACTAATATGGCAGATCCTCAGTTTGTGATAGAAGATGCTAGGGCAGAATTGAACTTGCCAAAAGGATTGAGCCTTGCACCAACTAAAAAAGTCCAGAGTCTTTTAGTGGATATAGGCTCTATTGCAGGAGGGGAAACAAAAGAAGTACAGTGGATTATCCGTGGGGATGAAAAAGGAAGCTATGATTTAGAAGCTTATTTTGAAGGAAGACTGATGCCGTTTAACGACACTGTAAATGCAACCTTTAAGACAGAAGAACCTTTAGAAGTACTTGCAGGGGATGCAATGAAGTTAAATATAATGCCTCAAGAAAAGGCGTATATTGGAGAAGAGTATTATGTATTCTTCCAGCTAACAAATACTTCTAATTTCCCAGTATATAATTTATACTTTGAAGTTGACGGTAAGCCGGCGGATGTACCAACAGTGCATAAGATAACAAAGGAACAGATTGAATCAGATAAAATACATCAAATTAGTTCAGGTGACAACATTGAAATACCTGTTCTGATGCCAGGAGAAAGTGTATGGTTTGATTATACGACAATAATAGATTTTGAAGGGGATCCGTCAAGACATTACTATGTATTAACCAATGCTGAGGTGGAACAAAAAGGGGTTATAATACCAACAACAGTTACACCAATACCAAGCCATATATACAAATACCGTGTGATAACAAACAAGGGATTAAGGGTTGTGGCACAGAAAGATGATATATCAATAATTATGGAAAAAATAAATCATCCAGGAGCTACTATTATTACTAAACATGATGATTTAGAAAGAATTGAGACTAGTGGAATTAGCTTTTTGCCTTTGTATTACGGAGTTACAACCACTGCTGAAACGGAAGGAAATTTTGAAGTAGAAATTAATTATGATATAACCGGATACCAAAGGTATAAAGACAATTTAAAACTTTACCAGATAAAAGACGGTCAGGTTAAAGATATAACAGAAAGTGCGATTGGGGCAGATGAAAACGCTCCGAATATTCTTACATTCAAAGGAACAGCAGATGATTTATGCTACTTTGCAATAGGATATAAGGCTACAGAGGCTAAGGAAGAAAGATTCCTTGAAGTTAGCACTGTTGGCGATGGAACAGTAAGCCTTAACGATGAAAGTGAAGCTTTACCTGTAAATTATAAAAATACTTTTGAATACGGCCAACATGTACAATTGGTTGCTAAAGAAAACCCTGGTTCAAAATTTGCTTACTGGGAAGATGTGAAATCACAAAGCATCATATCCACAGAGCCGGTTTATGAAACCACTTTGGTATCAGACATAAATATAAAAGCTGTATTTTATAGAGTTCCTACAGAAGAAATTACTGAGTTTACTGTAGTATTTATGAACAAAACAGGTAGAATTCTAAAATCTGTAAAGGTAGAGAAGAATAAATCAGCAGTACCACCTGAAGCACCTTCTATAAGTGGATATGAATTTGTTGGTTGGGATAAGGATTACAGCAATGTAGTAAAGGATATGGTGATATTGCCAGTATTCAGAAGATTGCCTGACAAATATAGTATAGCTGTAAATGGCGGTACGCTTTCAGATGGCAAAACCAAAGGAGAATATCAATTTGACATGCCAGTTAGCGTCATAGCAGATGAAGCAGAAGATGGAATGAAGTTTAGCCATTGGGAGCAGGATGGAGTGAAAATAAGTAGAAGCAGAGAATTTACCTTCTTTATGCCTAAGAAAGATACAAAACTAACAGCAATCTTTGTTGAAGATACAGAGCATGTGGATACCACACCTTTTATCACATTATCAGAAGATGTAATTGTAGATAAGGATGCAAAAAATATAATGTTTGTTGCAACAAGAAATATTACTGAAGATTATGAATTGGTAGAAAGTGGAATAATACTATTTAAATCAGATACAAAAATTGAAGAAGAAATTACATTGGAAACTGAAAATGTACTTGTAGGAAAAATAAAAAATGATTCCACAAACCAGTTCTATGTCCGCAAACTTAATGTGGAAAATGAAGACATCTGGTATGCAAGGGCATATATGATTTACAGAGATTCTAGCGGTGATTTTGTAACAGTGTACAGTAAAAACATTGTAGAAGCTACCCTAGAAGATAAGTAAACAAAAATTTTCTTTTAAAAAAACTCGTTCATTTCATATGAGCGAGTTTTTTTGAAGAATTTTTGGTTGATTTTACTTTTTGTAAACTAAATTATTGACTAAAGCTAAAAGAAATAATAATATAAAGTTTATTAACTGATGCAAATAATTTAAAAATAACAATCTATAATAAACAGGATAAACAAACAGGAGGACGTATATGGATAAAACAAACATCTCAAAACAAGAGCAATTAGAAGATGTGAAAGAATTGGGCGCTATAGAAAGAATTATAGGGGTTTTTATGTCACCTAAAAAAGTAATGAAATGGCTGGCTAAAAACCCAAAGATTCTATTACCAATAATAATAAGTATTATTGTCCCTTTAATTACATTGGCTTTAAACTATTCATCTTTTAGAGAAGCATTGACAACAGCAATAGAATCTGAACTAGCAAGTATTGGTGAGGTACTTACTCCAGAAAATAAAAGGATGATAGAGTTTTTTGCGGTGATAGGGTCAATAATGGGAGCAGTGGGAATGGTACTTCTGGATTTATTAATCATTACTTTAATTTTGTGGGGTTTGATAAAAATATTTAAAGGTAATGGGGATTTAACCCATTATATATCAATTGTGTCCCATGCAGGGTTAATATCACTTTTGGTTTTTGTAGTTATATCTGTAGTATCGTTTATCAGTGGGGAATTTAATTTGGATGTTTCTATAACAAGTTTGGCACCTGTTTTACCTGCAAGGTTGCAAGGGACTTTTATTTATGGGGTGTTGAGTAATATTGAAATTTTTAATGTATGGCAGTATTTTGTTATTGCAATAGGCACTTCAGAAGTGAGTTGTTTGGGCAAGGGCAAATCATATGCAATTGTTGGGGCAGTATACCTTGCAATATTGCTGTTGGCAGGAATTATGCAGGTTATATAGTTTAGGTGGGGGATATTGCAAAATACTGTAATTAAAAAACCAGTTGATTTTTTTAATTTGTGGTTATATAATATAATCAAAATTTTACTTGCATATGAAAAAAGTGCAAAAAAAATAGCTTCTTCATAAAAAATTTGTAATTTAATAGTATAGGAATTTGCATTTTAGCCTTTGGTCTTAGTAGGTAAAAAATACATGTCAGAGAAATAAAATTGTTGATTGGATTGCAAAATTTGTATAAAATAAAGTGG
>FZPS01000051.1_pt200 | contig 26313 bp, 23 predicted proteins | sample 1817821 | NCBI WGS metagenome assembly FZPS01 (sample SAMEA104158645, study PRJEB21678) | metagenome | place: Germany | collected 2015-04-21 | reverse complement strand
ATTAAAACTTCTATCTACCTTTATCTGGCTTCACTGGGATTGGCCCAGGCAGCAGGCTTGCGGGAGTACAGGCCCGTTGTCCTGCCCCTGGCCGTTATCAGTATGGTCTGGGCTTTTTCGCTATATGAGAATATCATCGCATTGGCCAAAGCCGTGGCCAAGCCGAGTATAAACACTTTTATTCTTTATTTGCTGTTGCCGCTGCTTTTACTGCTTGTTACCCTGGTACGGGAAAAAATAGCGGGCCGACGGCAGACAGGTGAAAAGAATGATTAAAATGATTGTTGTTGATCATACTGCTCCGGTTTCCGGGCAAAGCAGCATAAAAAAATCAGACAGCGCTGCTGCTAATACAGCGTAACATGCTCCCGCAATGTTTCCAGCGTATGGGGGCCGATGCCGCTTACATTGGCCAGTTCAGACAAATCCCTAAAAGGGCCGTTTTTTTCCCTATAGGAAATAATGGCGGCGGCCTTGGCCGGTCCGATTCCCGGCAGCCTGTCCAGCTCATCGATGCCGGCGGTGTTTATATTGATTTTACCGTCCGCCTCGGCTGCACTCTCTTCTTCCTTTCCACTCCCGGAGGGAACGCTGATCCGCTGCCCGTCATAAAGGGGCTGCGCTAAATTCAGGGCATGTTCGTTTGCTTCTTCCAGAGCTCCCCCTGCCGCCTCAATGGCATCCAGCACGCGGGCACCTTCCGGCAGGCTGTATACCCCGGGCTTTCTGACGGCGCCTGCCACGTGCACGATAATTACCTCCGGTTCTTTTTCTTCTTCTGCAGGAGGCTGCGGCGGTTTAACTTCCAGTTCCTGCGGCTGCGGCAGGAAAAGAAAACGCAGGACAAGACCGGCAAGCAGCAGCCCCGCCAGAACAACGGCTCCGGCCAATTCCCGTCTGCTTATCTGCATAAAAAAACCTCCCGGCAGCATGTGGTCTTCTGGCATTTCGCCCTTTATCCACATTTTTCCTGCCGGAAGGTGTTATTATTTTACAATATTTTCCGGGAAATATCAGCGGACAACTATATTTACCAGTTTGCCGGGAACGGAAATAACTTTAACTATCTCCTTGTTATCCGTAAAGCGCTTGATCCGTTCGTCCGCTGCGGCAATTTTCTCCAGTTCGGCTTTTTCAAGTCCCGAAGAGACAGTCAGGTGGGCACGCACTTTGCCGTTAACCTGCACTGCTATTTCCACTTCTTCAACCTGCAGGGCAGTCGGGTCATATTCCGGCCAGGACTGCAAATGAACACTTTCCCTCTGGCCCAGGCGCTGCCACATTTCCTCTCCCAGGTGGGGAGCAAACGGCGCCAGCATCAGGACCAGCATCGGCAGAATTTCAGCCATGGTACCTGCGTGGACATTCTCACCCTTTTTCCGGGTGTAGCGGTAAGCGGCGTTAACAGCTTCCATGATAGCCGAAATTGCCGTATTAAAGTTAAAACGCTCCTCGATATCGACAGTTACCTTCTTTAATGCGGAATGGAAGGCCTGCCGCAGAGTTTTTTCATCCTCGGAGGGAGGTGCGCTCCCGCCTGCTGCAGACACGGTGCCGGCATACCTGTCAACCAGTCGCCAAACCCTTTTTAGGAAGCGGAAGCAGCCTTCCACACCCCGGTCGCTCCAGTCAAGATCTTTTTCCGGCGGCGAGGCGAAAAGGATAAACAACCGTCCCGTATCAGCCCCGTATTTTTCAATTATTTCATCGGGACTTACCACATTGCCTTTGGACTTTGACATTTTTGCCCCGTCTTTATTAACCATCCCCTGCGCCAGCAGGCGTGTAAAGGGTTCGACGGCAGAGGTCAGGCCGGCATTATGCAGCACCTTGGTAAAAAAGCGCGCGTAAAGCAAATGCAAAATGGCATGCTCAATACCGCCGATATACTGGTCAACAGGCATCCAGGCGTCACACTTTTCCTTGTCAAAGGGAGCCTTTTCATTTTTGGCATCGACATAACGCATAAAATACCAGGATGAATCTATAAAAGTATCCATGGTATCCGTTTCCCGCCGGGCGCTGCCGCCGCAGACAGGGCAAACGGTCCTGAAAAAGCTTTCATGCCGGGCCAGCGGGGACTTCCCGCCGGGCTGCAGTTCAATATCTTCCGGCAGCAAAACAGGCAAATCTTCTTCCGGCACAGGAACCGTTCCGCAGCGGTCGCAGTAAATAATGGGTATGGGAGTACCCCAGTAGCGTTGCCGGGAAATAAGCCAGTCGCGCAGCCTGTAGGTAACCTGTCTTTTCCCCCAGTTGTTTTCTTCCAGGTAGGTAATTATGGCCTCTTTTGCCTCTTCACTAGGCAGGCCGTTAAAGCGGCCTGAATTCACCAGTACCCCTTCGTCCTCATAAGCCCCATTCAGTTCAATACCGGCGGACTCGCTGCCGTCCGGGCTGATTACCGTCCGTACCGGCAGATTATACTTGCGGGCAAATTCAAAGTCACGCTGGTCATGGGCCGGAACCCCCATCACAGCACCGGTACCGTACCCCATCAACACATAATTGCCCACCAGGATGGGTACGTCCTCGCCGTTAACGGGGTTGATGCAATAGGCTCCGGTAAAAATTCCTTCCTTCTCGGTCTCGGTGGAGGTACGGCTTATTTCCGTCAACTTCCGTGTTTTTTCCACAAAGGCCCTGACTGCCGCCTCCTGCTCTGTGCCGGCTGTCAGTTCTTCCACCAGCGGATGCTCCGCCGCCAGTACCATGTAGGTAACGCCGAACAGCGTATCCGGACGCGTGGTAAACACCGCAATCTCCTTGTCACTGCCCTGCACCGGGAAGCGTATTTCAGCCCCTTCGCTTTTGCCGATCCAGTTTTCCTGCATTGTGATTACCCGCTCCGGCCAGCCGGACAAAAGCTGCAAATCTTCCAGCAGTCTTTCGGCATAGTCGGTAATGCGTAAAAACCATTGGTCCAAATCTTTAACGGTAACCTCGCTGCCGCAGCGCCAGCAGCCTCCGTCCTCAACCTGCTCATTGGCCAAAACAGTCGCACACTGCGGACACCAGTTAACCGCCGCTTTCTTTTTATAGGCAAGACCCCGTTTATAAAAAAGCAGAAAAAGCCATTGCGTCCATTTATAATAATCAGGCGAACAGGTTGTCACTTCCCTGTCCCAGTCATAACTGATACCAAGTGCTTTCTGCTGTTTTTTCATGGCTTCTATATTGTCATAAGTCCATTTGGCAGGGTGAACCTGCCGTTCAATGGCTGCATTTTCCGCCGGCAGGCCAAAGGCATCCCAGCCCATGGAGTGCAGGACATTGTAGCCGCGCATGCGCAGGAAGCGTGCCAGTACATCCCCGATAGAATAAACGCGCATATGCCCCATGTGAAGATGCCCGGAAGGGTAGGGGAACATTTCCAGCACGTAATATTTTTTTCCGTGCCTGTCATCGGCGGTTTTATAGAAATTGTTCTCTTCCCAGTATTTTTGCCATTTTGGCTCAATTTCGCGAGGATTATACTCAGACACCTGTAAGCCCCCAATCCGTCAGACTTAAGGCCTGTCAGGCCTTCTTTTTATTATATACGGATTAAAGGCACAAATGCAAGATACACAGGTCCGCCTTCAAAACAGCCGGCTGCTGGCGGTTTAAGCAATTTATATTTTTACAGGTTTTCATATTTTTACTTTGCGTTTATAATATTAAGCAAAGGGCGGAGGTGACTGCGCCATGAAGATTACTTCACTGAAAAATATTAGAATATCTGCAATAAGAAACCTTTTTACGCTTAGAAACCTTGGCCTGTTCTTGATTATTGCCGGCCTGCTTGTGCTTTCCAGGCCTATTTATCAATGGGGATACGCAGCCTACCATCAGAGGAAGGCCTTGGCCATGCTGCATGAACCGCTGAACAATTCAGAGAATGCGGCAGAGGACAAAAAAGCTTCTTTCCCTCAAGTTGAAAAAGAAGAAGACAGCAAGGAAGGACTGCCCAACTACCTGGGCTTGCTGGAAATAGAAAAACTGAAGGTAAAGGCCGTTGTCGACCACGGAATAACGGAAGATACTTTAAAAAAGGGTCCCGGATTCTACCCGCAGAGCAGTCATCCCGAGGTCGGTAATGTTGCCATTGCTTCCCACAGGGCCCGCAGCGGATCCTATTTTCTGCATATCGACAAACTGGAACCCGGCGATGAAATAAAGCTGACATTCGGTGACACAACCTATGTATACGCCGTCACAGACAATTTTGCCACTCACAGCCGTGACTGGAGCGTGATCGATTCAACCGGCAAACCGGAAATTACGCTGACAACCTGCATCATTACCGATCTTTCGGTGCGCTTGATAGTAAAGGGGGAACTTGTTGACATAATAAAAAACCCCAGGTCACAACAATTTGAAATCCAATAAACAAAAAAGGGAGCCGGACTTTTGTCCGGCTCATTTGGGATCTATCACTTGGGGGTGATAGGGGTGCTATTCAACTGAATCTTCCCAGCTGACAGAAATGCCTCCGCCGCTGAAAGTGCCTTTCATTGAGGCATTACTGTAGTTCTGGACAATATAGCGGTTATGGGGGAGTGTCCCAAAATACAGCCGCGAAGAATTGCTGCGTGTGGGGTCCGCCGGGACCCAGCCCCGGCCGGCCAGGTAAAACTCGGCCCAGGCATGGCGGCATCCCCGCAGGGGAAAAGCTGCATTGGACGGCCAACTGCTGCCGCTGTCCGTATAGCCGTATACCACCCTGGACGGAATGCCTGCGGCTCTGGCCAGTGCCACACTTAATTTTGCATAATCTTCGCAAACTCCACTCCCGCTTTGCAATGCCGCCAGTGCGCCCTGGTTGCGGTTTGCGGCACTGTCGCTGTAGTTCAGACTTGCAGCAACCCACTTGACAATGCTGTACGCCTTGTCCCAGTCTGAAGCATGATTCGCCGTTAACTGTTCGGCAATGCTCACAATCTGCATGTCTGTACTTTCAATGCCTGCTGCAGGGTTCAGGTAGGAAGCAATAACTCCCTTTTCCCCGGGTATGTAATCGGCAAAAAAGTCACTCTTAAACGTTTTTACCACGGTACGGATCTGCAGCCTGAATTCCTCTCCGGGTTCCAGGTTGCCAAGTCTGAAAAGCCCTATCCGCGTACCGTCGACTATGTTTATCTCCTCAGGCTCCAAGGAAAAGCTTTCCTGCAGAATTTCAAAGTAGGGAGAGTCGTCTGTAACAAGCGGCACCTGCAGGCGAATATTTCTGGCCGCTGTCTCACCGGTGCTTTTGACTGCAATAGTCGCCAAAAAGCTGTATCGGACACCCTCACCCAGTCTGTAAGGAACGGACGGGGTGCTTTTTTCTGTTGTTTCCGTCTCCGCTGCCATAAGCTCCGAAGGCTTGTCCGGTTTTGCTGCGGTGGAAACAAGCTCCTGAGCCGGCTCCTCATTCTCATTTCCTTCCCCGGCTTTTGTTGCGACGGCATCATTTTCTTCAACTGTGTTCTCTTCTCCGGCATCTATGACGGCAGTATCATTTTCTTCTACCGTTTCCGCAGTCATTTGAGCGGTTTTTTCGGGCTCCTGAATCTCTTTCCCCGCGGAAACCGTTCCCGCTTCTGTGCTTCCACTCGAAGCCGCTTCCGCCAGGACTCCGCCTGCTTTCGCAGCCTGTTGTCCCTGCCCCTGCTGCGGCAAATATTGCACTGCCAAGGCACTGCTCGCACAAATAAGCATTGCCAGGGCAATTACAATTATTCTGGATAGCCTTTTTTTCATCTTTACCCCCGCGTTTCCGGAGGGTAACCTATACCAGCCGAACAACAAAAGCTTCAGCCGAAGCTGAAGCTTTGCTCAAGAAATAACAAAGACTCCTGTTCTTCGGCAGCCTGGCGATCATAGGATAAATCCCTTAGACCCATGGCTTTGCGCCCCTGCCTTTCGGCAGGTTTGCCTTTTCGGATAGGAGACCCCTTCCGATCTTTATTTCACCGGCTCTAAGCCGGCTGTTTTTTTAGATCCCTGCTTGTCTATTCTACAAAAAATAAAAATTTCCTTCTTTTTCCCGCAAAACTTTTTTTTGGTGTAGGCTTTTTTAATAAAATTCTGCAGGATTTTGCCTCTTACCGCAGAAGATTAAGTTGGTACGGGGCTGGAGGTGATTTGCGCATTGCTTAAAAAAGGGCCTTCACTTTTACTTGTGCTTCTATTTGCCGTGGTGCTGTTACTGGCAGGCTGCACCGGCAGGGAAACGCCGGAGCAAAAGGAAGAGGTACGGGAGCTGTCGGGCGAGGAGCTTGTCAGTACCCACTGCAATCAGTGCCACAGTTTGGATCGCGTAACCCGGCAGCGCGAAGACGCCGAATGGCAGGAGCACATCAAAAGAATGCTGGAAAAATCCCCCGAAATGTTAACGGAGGAAGAATACGAGCGTCTCCTGCAGTATTTGCAGGAAAATTTCTAACCGCCTGTCTTAACAGTGCCGGCAATCATTCCTGTTAACGGTCAACTGCCAAACGGCAGTTTTTTTTTAGTTACGCCCGGCTATAACTAGTTTATAATAAAATTATACAACACTTCCGGCAAAAGGAGGGTTTGATTGGACAAAAGCGCCAGGGTTGAATCGGTCTTAAAGGAGTGGGGATTTGACGGTGTTGTCATGTCTGACTGGGGAGCCGTGAATGACCGTGTGCGGGCCTTATGGCAGGGCTGGATCTGGAAATGCCCGCGAGCGGCGGCCTAAATGACCGCCTGCTGGTAGAAGCGGTGGAAAACGGCACCCTGCCGGAAGAAGTTCTGAATGATACCGCAAGAAGACTTCTGACACTGATTTTTAAAGCTGCAGAACACAAGAAACAAGGTTTCGTCTTTGACCGGGCCGCCCATCACCGGCTGGCAAGGAAAGCTGCGGCAGAAAGCATGGTGCTGCTGAAAAACAAAAACGGGCTTCTTCCCCTGGCTAAAGACATGCGCATTGCCTTAATCGGTGAATTTGCCAAAAAACCGCGCTACAGGGTGCCGGGAGTTCCCTGGTCAACCCCCTGCAGTTGGAAAACGCTTATGATGCAGCGGTAAAACTGCTGGCTAATTTAACCTATTCCCCAGGGTACCGGGTTGACAGCGACGCAGTTAGCGAACAAACTTCTGGCGGATGCCGTGGAAAAGGCAAAAAAAGCCGACGCAGTCGTTATCATGGCGGGGTTGACGGCCGAATACGAATCAGAAGGGTATGACCGTACACACCTGCAGCTTCCCCGCAGCCACAACCGCCTGATAAGCGAGATAGCCAAAGTAAACGACAATGTGGCAGTTGTGTTATATAACGGAGCCCCTGTGCTGATGCTCTGGCTGGCTGAGGTGGCTGCCGTTGTCGAAGCTTACCTGCCGGGAGAAGCAGGAGGTTCGGCTGTCTGGGATGTGCTCCTGGGAGAAGAAAACCCTCAGGGCGGCTGCCGGAAAGCTTCCCCGCTTCCGGGGAAGACTATGCCGCAGCGCGCTATTTCCCAATGGGACCGGAAAGGGTGGAATATAGGGAAAGCATTTATGTGGGCTACCGGTATTATGACACAGCCGGTGTTGAACCGCTGTTTCCCTTTGGCCACGGCCTTTCTTATACTTCTTTTGCTTATACCGGACTTGAGGTTGACAAAGACGAAATAGTTGCCGGCGAAAAAGTAAACGTTAAAGTAACGGTAAAAGATACCGACCGGCTGCCGGGTATGGAAGTGGTTCAGCTATATGTCCGGGAGCCGGAACCCGCCGTTTTCCGCCCGGAAAAGGAACTGCAGGGTTTTGCAAAAATTAATCTTGAACCCGGAGAGGAGAAAACAGTTAATTTTGTTTTGGACAAGCGTTCCTTTGCCTATTATGATGTCAGGCTTGGGAACTGGCAGGTAAAAAGCGGCAATTTTCTGCTCCTTGTAGGAGCCTCCAGCCGGGATATACGCCTGCAAAAACAGATTTATGTGCAGTCGGACCTGCCGGAGACAGGCTCCCAAAAAGAGCCTGCCGTCTATTACAAACCGCAGGCAAACCGGGAAATAACCAGGGAGGATTTTGAGCGCCTGCTAAATTAAGCAAGGCCGCACCGCACAGGCGGTACCATCGCAATTCCACCCTTGCAGAAGCCAGAAGGAACCTGATCGGCCGCCTTTTATACAGGCAGGTAAAAAAAGAAATTATAAAAAGGACAGACCAGCTGCGGATGATGCAGGCTGTTGCTTTGGATATGCCGCTGCGCGGCTTGGCCATGATGAGCGGCGGGCGCCTTGATTTCGAAACCCTTGATGCTTTGATTTGTTTTATGAACGGCAACTATCCAAGCGGTTTTAGGCGCCTTTTAAAGCGCAAGCGGAAAGAAAAGACATGCAAAGGCCTGCGCTCTCCCTTGAGCCGGCCTTATGATGCATTATATTGCATTATATATTGTCTGCCGGATTGTCCCGGCCGCTTTTTTTCTCCTTTTTAACTCTGGAGAGTTCCATCCGCAGTGAGTTTAGTTTCTCGGGCGGTGTAATACGCCCGGCATACAGTTCCTCTACAAAAGAATAAAAGATGTTGTTTGCTTCCTTTTTATGGTGCGGGAAAACAGCCAGTATCCTGTCCTGAAATTTGTGGGCTGTCTGGCCGACGGGTCTCGCGGCGCCTCCCTTTACGGCTGCGGCAAGCAGTGAATGGTATACTTCCACGGCGTTTTCTTCCTTCTTAAAGATATTAACTGCATCCACCCTCTGTTTTAGTGACATGGCCATGCGCTTCAACTGGCGCCTGCCCCAGTTGCGCAAAGCATCGGCGGAACTGTAAGATTCACATACACCCGCCTGCCGGCTTTTTTGTCTTGTCCTGTAATTCTGCATAAGGAAGCGGTAAAGAAAACGAAGCAGCAAGAAGACAGCCAAAGCCAGCAATGCCCACTGTAGAAAAAGTAAGACATCACGGCCAAGAGGAGAAATATCACTGACAAGCTGCTCCTCCTGCGAAAAATCAGGCGGCTCCGGAATTTTAAGCTCAATTTCCATATTTGTAACTACCCGTGCAAGCAGGGCAACGGCATACTGCACAAGATAAGCAAGAACGGCGGCGAAAAAAATGAGGATATTCTTGACAGCCAGCCAGATGTAGGATAGGGGGATTTTCAGGTAGTGGAATACCCAGGGCATCACTCCTCCGGCAAGCAAAGCCAAAAGCAGGCAACCGGCAATAATAGTCAGATATTTGACAAGCCAATTTTTTATTTTGGCAAGATCCTCTTCGCCCTGCAGTTCAAGCATGCGCAAAATACCCAGAACAACGGCGGCAGACGGCAGCCAGAAGACTATAAAGGGCAGAGAAAGCCTGTAGAAGGCGCTGCCAATGCCCGTATGGTTGGCAAGGAAAAAAAGAAAGGCAAATCCGATTATACCGACTAAAAGTTGCCTTTGCGTATCGTAATTGGTTTGCAGGTACATTGCTTTTCCGATGCCCAGCATCCAGGTTAAAAGACCGCTGATCAGGTACAAGGCCATAACATAAAAGGCGGCACCGCTTTTGACAGCAGGAACTACCAGTACTGCAAGCACCGTGGCAAGACCAAAGGCAAGCAGAAGAATTGCCGTAAACCGGCGTCTTTTTTCAGGCAGGCTTTGGTCATGAATCCTGGCCAGATGGGCCGCCAGCCAGGGCACGGCTGCAAGCATTACATACTTCCAATATAAATTGAGAAACGGGGAATCTTTTACATAAAGTCCTGCCAGGATGAACAGCGGCGCAAAAAGCGAGAGGAACGAGCAGAATGCCAGCAGTTCAACGCCCCACCGGAATAAATGTGATTTGCTCCAGTTCATCCCATTCCCCCCTTTCTGCAATTTTATAAACCGGGACATTCAGTTTCTCCGTTTCTTCCGGCTGTTCCCGGGAGGTATAGATGATAATTACTCTACTGCCGCTTTTACGAAGCTCGTTGAGCGTTCTTGTTATTTCCGGCGTTAACATTGACGTCACAAGAATTAGCTGGCTGTTTTCTCCGGTTTTCCTGGCGGCATAGGCGAGGGTGTATTCGCACTTTCGGTACTGGTAGGGCATAATACGCGCCATTACTTCCAGGCAACGGCGCAGATGCTTCTCCCCGGCGCCAATCCCTACTGAGGCGGCCTGCCGGACACCAACCGTGCTGTTGGCATAAAAGCTAAAGCGGTAGCCCTGTTCATAACACCGGCGGATAATGGATGCAGCCACCACCACCGAACGTTCCAGCTGCTCGGAGTTCAGTTCCCAGACAAATTTCGATGTTGTGATATTAAGCACGACAGTTATTTCAGTGGCAAAGGAGGCATCAAATATTTTTGTCTGAAGTGTTCCGGCTCTGGCTGTGGCTTTCCAGCTGATCCGGGAGAAGGGATCGGACGGCAGGTAATCGCGAATTCCCCGGAAATTTGCCGGGTCTTCATAAAGCCAGCTTTGCAGGGCCTTCCCGCCAAAAGGGTTGTTAAAGATTTTGTCATCAAAGGAAAGGGGCACCATGCGCGGGTAGACAAGGATCCTGTCCTTTGTTTCCAAGGCCGTTTTTCCTTCGGAAAAACCAAAGGGATCGGCTACTTTGACAGTGATGGCCTCCACTTTATACTCTCCGCGGGTAAGACAGGTAATTTCATAATTCCACTTCATAATTTCAAAGCCGTGCATGGAGTAAGACGACTTAAAAAAATCTTTTGTTTCATGCTTTACTAAAAGCCCGCTTTCAGACAACTGCAATTCCTCAGGCCATTCCATGGTGCAGGTTACCCAAGGGAGGGGAAAAGGCTGGTCATTTTTCAGCTGCAGAATGCCGGTTATCTTCTCCCCATGAAAAGCCCTGCGCTTGGAAAAATTAAAGCTTCCTGTAATCCCTCCGGGCAAATGCTTGCTGTAAAACCAGGAAACAAAACCAAAGAGAAACAGAGCCCCTCCCGGAATGATAATAAAGGGGTTGCTGTCCAGTATGCCTATAAATGCAATCAGCAATCCAATGCGAAGTACGCTCTCAGGCCTCATCGTCTTTCATCCCGTATTCTGCGTCCAGCGGGACATCAATATTTTTGATTATTTTCTCAATAATCTCCCTCCTGGAGATATCCTGCAGTGAAGTTGAGGTCTCCAGCATTAAACGATGAGCCAGGACCGGAACTGCCACATCCTGCAGGTCATCGGGCAGGACAAAGTCCCTGCCCCGCAGCAAAGCCAGAGCTTGAGCGGCGCGGGCAAAATATAAGGACCCTCGCGGGCTGACGCCAAGGCTGACGCCTTCCCAGTCCCTTGTGGCCCGGGATATGGCAAGCAGATACTCCATAACAGGCTCGGCAAAGCGGACTTTCGCCGCCATTTTCCGCAATACCTCAATGTCTTCACCGCCGGCTACCGGCTCTACTTCCTCCAGGGGGTCTTCATTGAGAAAACGCCCGATAATTTCCTTTTCGTTTTCCAGCTCCGGATAGCCCAGCTGCAGGCACATGAAAAAACGGTCCAGCTGTGCTTCAGGCAGGGGGAAAGTACCTTCCATCTCCAGCGGGTTTTCTGTAGCCAAAACCAGGAAAGGAGGTTCTATTTTACGGGTAACACCGTCAACTGTCACAGTGGCTTCCTGCATGCATTCCAAAAGGCCGGACTGCGTCCGCGGTGTGGCCCGGTTAATCTCGTCTGCCAAAAGAATGTTGGAGAATACGGGTCCCGGACGAAATTCAAATTCCCTCGTTTTCTGGTTAAAGTAATTGAGCCCGGTAACATCTGTAGGCAAGAGATCCGGGGTGAACTGGATACGGTTAAAGGACAGACCAAGGGCACGGGAAAAAGTGCGGGCAAGCAGTGTTTTCCCTACCCCCGGCACGTCATGTAGCAAAATATGTCCGCCGCAAATCAGTGCTGTCAGCATCATTTCCAGCACCCATTCGTCGGCAAGCACTACAACTTTGCGAATTGCCTGAAAAAATGATTCCTTAAACTGTTTAACATCAGCCGTGTTTTTCTGCAATTTCGCCTCATCTCCTTTCCTTCATGGCGATTTCGACTTGATTCGGCAATTTATCCCGTTGAGACAGCCTACAATTTCAGTTTATTCTCCGTACCGCCTGCATTTCCTGCCCCATTTCGCAACTGTTACGGGAATATAACAAATATACCGAATTTGCTGACTTTTCAATTGCCGCTGCAATCCGGGAAGACTTTTACGCCATTTTCATATGCCGGGAAAATAATGATCAGGCAGGCACCGTGTGCCTGCCTGTGTGTTTTTTTCTCTCAATTAAGTGCTTTTAGAAGGAATGTGTACGCCATTTCGCCTGCTTCGTCAAGGCTGAGCCGGTCATGGAAGTCCTGGCGGCCCAAAAAACAGGCAAAACCGGCCAGAGCTCCGTGAACTGCCATCTGCTCGTAATACCTGTTTCCCGGCTGCTTGATTATTCCTTCCTCGTAACCGGCCTGCAGCAGGTGCCGGACAATTTCGTCGGCATACGCTCTTAAACCGGTAAAATCATACTGGTCACCGCGCAAATATTCATAAAACTTTTGTGCCCCGCCGGCTGAGAGCAGCAAATTTATGGTAGACAGGTTGTTTTTTATCGATTCGACAAAAACAGCCAGCAGTTCATCAAATTTTGCCCGGAAACCCTGCTTGTTTTTAATTCTGCTATAGGCTTCCGCTATTTCTTTGTTAATGCTGTAGACAATGGCGCCGGCAATGGCTTCCTCCTTTGTCTTAAAATAGTCATAAATGGTGCCTTTTCCTATGCCGGCGGCATCGGCTATTTCCTGCACTTTTATCAAATAAGGGTTTGCACCGTCTTTTATCAGGCGTATCAGTCCGTTAAATATTTTTTTTTCTTTTTCGTTATAATTTTTGTCCATACCGTCTACACCTCCGCCTCCGCGGTTTTTTGCCTGCTGTCCCGGTTAAACAGTGCATACATAACCGGAACCACAAGCAAGGTGAGGAAAGTAGCGTATACAAGACCGCCAATAGTCACTATTGCCAGCGGCTGCAGTACTTCCGCGCCCGTTCCCACACCAAGTGCCAGGGTAAAAAGACCTAAAATTGTGGTCAGCGCCGTCATCAGGATCGGCCTGAGGCGGGTCTTGCCGGCAAGCATCAAGGCTGCGTTGACGTTATGGCCCCTTTCCCGCAGCTTATTGGTGTAATCAATAAAGACAATGCCGTTGTTTACCACTACACCGCAGAGCACCAGGAAACCCAGCATGGCAATTATGCTGATGTCATTGCCTGTTATGGCCAGGGCAATAATGCCTCCCGTCAAAGCCAGCGGTATGGTAAACATCACAATAAAGGGAGAAAGGAGGGACTGGAACTGGGCCACCATGATCAGGTAAATGAGAACCACGGCCAAAATGAGCATATACACCAAATCCTGCAGCGCCTCACTGATAATCTCCATCTCACCCTTTATTTCAGCCTTATAACCTTCGGGCAACTGCAATTCTTTCAATTTGCCGGCAAAATCACGGCTCACAAGACCGATGTTGTAGCCGGATTCAATCTGTGCCGTTACCGAAAGATAGCGTTCCTGGGCATCCCTGCTGATGGCAGACAAGCCCGTAGTCTCGCTGATTGCCGCAATGTCGCCGAGACGTACTTCCTTATCTTCCCCGTCTTTTCCCCGGGCGGTTAAAGCCAGCTCGCCAATCTCAGCCCGGCCTGCAGTATCGCCCGGGCCTTCTGCCACTATCACGGGATAGTCCCTGCCAGCTTCGGTAAGGGTTGTCACAGTTTTTTCATGCTCCAAAAGCTCCCTCACCTGGGAAAACACCTGGACTACTGTCAGACCGTTTTCCATGGCTTTTTCCTTATCAACGGCAATCCGTATTTCCTGCATGCCTTCTTCACCGGCAATATTAACTTCAGTGGCGCCTTCGGTATTCTCAAGCAATGCCGCCACATCTGCGGCAACCTCCCGCAGGGTGTCAAGCTCCCGGCCTTTAATTACTATTTCCATTCCCTGACCGCCAAGGACTGACATATCCATACCGCCGGAATTGACGCTTATTGTGCAATCCAGATCCTCTGTCAACTCTTTAATCCTTGCTTCAATTTCAGAACTGCTTAAAACCCGGTCTTCCCGCAGCACCAGGTAAAGGGACATGGAAGACCCGCCGCCTGTACCGTCGAACATGCCGGAAAGTTCACTGCTCCGGAATGCCCCGATTGTTTCAATATCATCAATAACGGATATCCTCTCAATGACAGTCTCGGACATGGCAATGGCTTCATCAGAAGTTTTACCCTTGGGCATTTCAATGGAAACAGCCATCTGGGGCGCATCCATATCCGGCATAAATGAGGTTCCCAGTACTGCCGCCAAATAAACGCTGAATGCAAAGAGAGCGGTACAGGCAACAATAACAACGGCTTTATGCCGCAGCGACCAGTCCAAAACAGTTTCATAAATACGCATTAAAGCAGAAGATAAATAATTCTCCTTCCTGACGCTTCTCCTTAACAGCAGCGAAGCCACGGTAGGAACCAAAGTAACCGCCACAATCAGGCTGGCAAAAAGCGAATAGGCTATGGTAAGCCCCATATCGGTAAATAGCTGCTTGGTCAGGCCCTTTGTAAACACTATGGGCAGGAATACACAGGCTGTAGTCAGTGTGGAAGCAAAAATAGCCCCGAACACTTCATTTGCCCCCTCGACGACAGCCCGGGCGACAGGAAGACCTTCGCTTCTCAGCCGGTAAATGTTTTCAATTACAACAATGGAGTTGTCCACCAGCATACCCACACTGATGGCCAGCCCCGCCAGGGCAATGACATTCATGGTAATCCCGGAAAAATACATCATTGCTATGGTGAAGATAACACTGATGGGAATAGATACGGCAATCATCACGGTTGGCTTAATATCCCGCAAAAAGAGGATTAAAACCAGGACTGCCAAAAGCATGCCGTAAATAAGGTTATCGAGTACCGTGTCAATAACAATGTCAATGTAAAACCCCTGATCCAGCAGGGTGGTGAAGCTGACGCCTTCATACTTTGCCGCAAGTTCGTCCATTTTCTTGCGGATGCTTCTTGTCACTTCGGTGGTAGAAAAATTACTTTGTTTCTGCAGCAGCAGAATCACGGCATCATTGCCGTTGATTTTTGCATATAAATCCTCAGCGTTGTCGCGGTAGTTTATGTCGGCAACGTCCTTCAGGTAGATTTTCCCGACTTCTTCCGTCTGCGTATCAAATAAAAACAGATTCTTAATATCTTCAATCCCCGCCAGTTTGTCTCCCACTTTGACAAGGAAATCGGCGCCGTTTTGCTTTGTGTAGCCTGCCGGCATGGAAAAGTTTTGCGCCGCAAGGATGCCGGAAATCATCTCCGCCGTTATCATGTTGTCGAGATTGCTCTTCTGCCTGGCTTCCCGGCGGGCTTTTTCAAATTCCTCCAGCTGTTCATTCAGACCCGCCTCTCCCGAAAGCAGGGAAGATTCCGCCTTTTCAATCTCTGCGGCAAAAAGCTTCCGGCCCGCCTCCAGTTCTTCCCGCTTCGCAAGCAGGGAGCTGTGCTGTTCAGTTAAATAATCACTTTGCTGTAACAGCTTATCCAGATTGCCCTCCAGCTCTGCCAGGGCGGCGGCAGCTTGTGCTTTCTGCTCCGCAAGCACAGACAGTTCGGCTTCAATTTCTGCCAGGCGGACAGGATTATTTTCCGCTTGCTTCTCCGCTTCCAACTGCTGTTCCCTTGCTTCAGCAGCCTGAATTTGAGAATGCAAATCACTTATCGCTTCCTTAACTTCCAACACATGGGACGCCAAGTTTTTTTCCTGGACGGCAAGCTGCTCCAAAGCTCCGGTTATTTGTTCTGCGGCCTGTTCAAATTCCGCTTCGCGCTTGCTTTTTTCAGCAGCCAACTGTTCTTTTCCCGCAGCAATTTCCGCTTTTGCAGCAAGCAGCTGCTTTTCCGCCGCGGCCAGTTCGGCATCTATGGCCAGCAAGATTCTGTCATCTATCTTGTCAATTTTTTCCTGGTTGATGACAACCTCAACCTGCTCCTCAATGAGGCCTGTTCCTGAAACGGCAGCCACCCCGTCAACGCTTTCCAGCCCAGGAATAATTTCTTCCCTTGCCAATCTGGAAATCTGCGCGAGATTCATGCCTTCCGCATCGAGGGAAGCAATTGTCACCGGCAGCATATCAGGATTCAGTCTGATAAGCATCGGCGTGCCGACGGAGTCATCCCACGCCGCCTTCACCATTTCCAGGCTGCCGTTCAGCTCAATAAATGCGGAGTCCATATTCACATCATTGGTAAACTCCAAAATTACAATGGAAGTATTTTCACGGGAAACGGAACTGACATTCTTAATATTATTGACAGTAGCCGCAATCTGTTCAACCGGCCTTGTCACTACCATTTCCACTTCCTCCGGACTGGCGCCGGGATATGCGGTCACGACCAGCATATAGGGCAAATCCATGCTGGGCAAAAGGTCTGTCTGCAAGTTTACAAATGAAACTCCACCAAGTATAAGAACAAGGATGACGGCAATAATAACCGTATAAGGTCTTTTGACACTGAATTTAGTTAACATTCCGACCTCCCCTGGTAAAAATAGGTAAGTGACCGACCAGTCGGTCACTTACCTATTATTATAAGAACCCGTTTAAAATATGTCAAGCTACTCCTTTATTTTTCTGTTTACCGCCCGGGAGGCCCGCTCTACTATTTCCCGTGGATATCCCAGCTGCTCCAGGATGCGGATGGCATTCCAGCTGGTGGTAAGGCCAGGTTTAAGCAGGTAATCAAACTTCAGCCCTGCGCTTCCCACCTGTTCGCTGAAGTGGTACATGGCATAAAGCTCACTGCATGTTTTGGCAATTTCCAGATCATGGGTTGCTATCAGGCAAAGAGCATTTTGTTTGGCCAGGTACCGCAATAACTCAACAGCCGCCGGTATTCTTTCCAGCGAGTGGGTGCCGCGAAAAATTTCATCTATTATACACAGGGAAGCAACTTCCTCTGATTGTTGCCTGATCATTTCAAGAATCGCTTCCGCTTCCGAAAGAAAGAAGCTTTTGCCGCCCGGCAGGAAGTCATCTTTGTTAATTGAGGTAACAATATTGAACAGCCCCCCGCGGTAGCCTTTGGCAAAGCAAGTGTAGACAGTTTGGGCAAAGAGGGCGTTAACGGCAATAGTCCGTAAAAATGTAGACTTCCCTGACATATTGGAGCCGGTTAGCACTACCCCGGGCCTTTCCAGATCAATGGAATTGGCAACGGGATTTTCAAGCAGCGGATGATATATTTCTTCAGTTTTGATATAGCTTTTGCCCGGCAAAAGCTGCGGCTCAACCCAGGCAGAGGTGCCACAGCGCAGGGAGGCTACGGACAGCAGGGCATCAATTTCCCCAAGCAAGCTGTAAATCTGCCGGAGGTAACTTCTTCTGCGCAGGATAAATACCGTGGCCGCTTCGTAATTGCGCAAATCAAGGAGGAACTGGATATTCAAGTAATCATATAGTCCAAAGGGATCACTGCCCTTCAGGCCAAGCATTGCCGTCCTGCGGACAAACTGCCTGCAGGCTGCCGAGGCTGACCGCAGCCTTTTGCTGTGGGCAGGGAGCTTCTTCCTGCAGATTGCGGCAAGCTCCCCGGCAGTTAAAATAACTGACCGCAAGTAATGAATTGCCGGAAGACGCAGATTATGCAAATTTTCCTTTTGATTGCTGTAATAAAGATTGACGGCCAAGACCGGAAGCAGAAAAAAAACTGCCTTTGCCCCGATCAAGAATATGGATGCGAGAGCAATTAAAGCAAGGCTCGCCAGCACCGCCGGCATGATGCCAAGCCTTGCGGGAACAATCTCTTCATCCCAAACAAGGCCCGTAACAGTATCGGTTTTCTGCCTGCCCAGAGTCCGCAGGCAAAGCATAATTTTTCCCCGCAGTTCTTTTTCAGACTCCAGGGTGCGTATCACCTCACCGCGTTCCTGCAGTACCTTGATTGCCAGCTGCGGCCGCTGCAGAAGATTGTAAAGCACCTGCGCCCCCGGAGTAGTAAAAGTTCTGTCCACAAGGGAGTAAAGCAGTTCAAAATGCAAATCTTCCTTTGTCTGCTCGGAAATAAGGCGCTCCTTTTGCTCAGCGACGGGGAAAAGAGCAGCCATTTTCCCAAGATCTGCAAAGTCCCTGTCCCGTTTTAACGGTTTTCCCCAAGTTTCCGCTATTTCTTCTTTTAACAGCGCTATTTTCATTTTTTTATAAGTCAGAAAATAAAAGGGCAAAAAAGGTACAAGCAAAATAAAACCGTAATAATAAACGCTTCCCCACAGGTAAGCACTGTACAGTACAGCAAAAAAAACAAAAAAAAGAACAACCGTTGCCGTAATCAGGCAGCTCCGATAAAAGACAGCACTCCTCTGCATTGTTGCCTCCCCTCCCCGTTAAAAGGCTGACATTACTTGATTTATTCTTTAGCGCTGCCGGACTTCCTTGTACATCGTCCAATTTTTTGCATTTAATTATCCGCCGGTTAGCGGACCTTAAAGCACTGCTTTGCTTTTACAGCAGGGGACAATGGCCGGGGATTGAAAGCTGTTTGGCAAAGTAAACTGAAGAATATTTTCTGCATATGATAATACACATTTTCCGCAAATATCTTAAGAAGGGTTGATGGCTTTGAACATTCCGTCCCTGTTGAATTTACTGGTCTCAAAACTGCAGGAGGCTCCTGCTGAATTAAATGATATTGACGCCGTTTTCCAGCTGGACATAGAAAACGGCTCGGTACAATCCTACCAGCTTACAGTCAGTGAAAACAAGGCGGCGTGGTACCACGGCAGGCCGTTTCCGGCCACCTGTACCGTCTCCATAAATGAAAAAGACCTGGATAAACTTCTTGCCGGCAGCTTAAATCCTACCACCGCCGTTCTTACCGGAAGAATAAAAATCAAGGGAGACCGCAGCCAGCTGCTTAAGCTGCAGGCAGCTTTGAGCCGGCATTTTACGGACCTCCCTTTGATACTGCCGCTGTAGCATTCCTGTGTTCTAAGCCCTTATTTCCTGGCGCATAAACAGGTAGTAACCGATGGCAAAACAGACCAGCATGGCGGCAAATATGCCTACCAGATGCGGCCAGACAAGCAGGATGCTCTGCCCCACGGAAAGGGGAGCATCAATGGCTCCTATTGCCTGGTCAAACATGACAACGCCAAGGGCCCTGACCGAAGGATTGAGCAGGGTAATTACTGCCTGTTCATAGAGAACATTTGGCGTAAACCTGCCGAGCAGCATATTGAGCCGGATATTGGCCACAACCTGCTCCGTGTCGCTGGTACTGGTGACGGGATATATGGCATCGGCTATCATCCCGATCAGGAACACGGCAAACAAAGTCAAAAACAGCCAGATTGCTATTCCTGCCAGGGCTGAAGTTGCCGGCTGGCGGAATACAATAGAAAACAAAAGGGAAAGGGCATGCCAGAAGGAGATATAGACAACACTCAAAAGCAAATAGCAAATAATGCGCAGGACCTCTTCAAGGGTAGGGGGTATGCCGAAAATAATCAAACCCAGCGCACCTGTCAATATTCCCATTCCGAAAATAACAAAAGCCAGCACTAAAACCCCGGCAAGAAACTTGCCGTTAATCAGGGCATCACGGTATATGGGCTGTGAAAGGACATGGCTCAATGTCCCCCTGTCTTTTTCGCCGCTGATACCGTCAAACCCCATTATCAAGCCAACCAGCGGGCCCAGAAAAGCTATGAAAGAAGTAAAGGAAAAGGGAAGCCGGGAACCGGCTGTTGTAAACAGTTTTAGAAAGACAAAACTGCTGTCCGCCGCTGACTTGATTTCCGATGCTGCTATATAAAGAGATGAAAAACAGGCAACAACAACCAGGGCAGTCAGTATGAGAAAGCGTTTGCCGCTTAACTGGTCGGCCACTTCTTTCTTCACTACCGCTGCCAGACCGCTGTTGGCGTGTCTCAGATCGCTAAGCCCGGGCAGATTTATCTTCGGAAGCTCCATCTTCTTCATACTCCCCCTCCTTTTCCTGAAAATAACGCTGGTAGATGTCATCCAGGGAGAATTCACTCTGGTGCAGGTGAAGCAGATTGTAGCCGCCGGCTACTATTTTTGCAGCAAGGCTTGAGCGGATGTCTTTTTTGCTTCTGATGATTAGCATCCGGCCTTCCTGTTTTACTCCCAAAACACCGTCGGTATCCCGGCATAGATTGATTAAGGCTTCGTCCAGCGGTTCGGCGCATACCTCCAGCCTCACTTTTTCTTTTGATCCAAGCTGGCTGCCCAGACTGTCAATGGTACCGGAAGCAATCATTTTCCCCTTGACGAATATACCGACTTTGTCACAAACCTCCTGTACCTGGTGCAAAAGGTGGGAAGCCAGAAGAATAGTTCTGTTATCCTCCTCCACCAGTTCCCTGATTAACTGCAAGAGCTCCCGCACACCTTTAGGGTCAATCCCAAGGGTAGGTTCATCCATGATTATAAGCGGAGGATCTTTAACCAGCAAATCGGCAATACCCAGCCTCTGCCGCATACCGCGGGAATATTCGCTTACTTTGCGGTGGGCGTCATTTTTCAGTCCTACACGCTCCAGTGCGGACATAATGCGTTTTTCCGCTTCACCGGGCGAAAGGCCGTTTAACTCGCATGTATAACGCAGGTTTGCCTCCCCGGTCATATCCTGGTAAAAGCCGACATTGTCAGGCAGGTACCCGACAATTGATTTAACCTGTAAAGGGTTGCGGGTAGGGTCAAGGCCGTTGATTAAAGCTTTGCCTACCGTTGGCTCTGTAAGCCCCAGCAGCATGAGGATGGTTGTGGTTTTACCTGCACCGTTCGGGCCCAGGAGCCCAAAAATAGTACCCATCTCTACCCTGAGATTAAGTTTATCAACGGCCACCAATTCTCCGTAATGCTTAGTCAGATCCTTTGTTTCCACCAAAAGCTGGCCTGCTGACATGACCACTTTTACCGCCTCCCATAGTTATGGAAAACCCAATACACACCGGCACAAACGGCAAGAATAATTACAATGCCCACGATCCCCCATAAAGTCGACGTTTTTACGGTAACCCTGAAATCGGCCTGCTTTGATGTTTCACTGGCCGAAGCTCTTAGGGTAAGAGCATAATCTCCGGCAATGGCATTGGAACTGGCAGTTACTGTCGCAGTAATCTGCTGGCTTTCGCCGGGCTCAAGAACTTCTATTTCTTTGGGGTCGTAATCTACCGACCAGTCCTTGGGAGTGCTGGAGTAGAACTTAATCTTTTTGAGGGGGGCGCTGCCCGTATTTTTTACTTCCATGGTTATTTTTTTCTCCTTGCCGGCAACCATATCAAAGTTCAGCTGTCCGGTAGGTGTGCTAAAAGCCAATTCATAGGAGCCGCTGACAATAACTTTAAGCTCCGTTTTTGCCTCGCTGCCGCCGCTTACGGCATAGACCGGAATAACATACTCGCCGGCTTCAGCACTGGATGCCGGTTTTATTGTTACTTTCAGGTCTTTCTTTTGGCCGCCGGCAACTGTGATGCTTGCCACTTCCTGCTGTTCATAGGAAGGCATAAAAGTAACCTGCCAGCCGGAAGGAAGATCGGCACCCAGTGAATAAGTCTGCTCTTCACTTCCGTTGTTGGCCAGTGTCAGATTAAAGTTAAAGGTGGCGCCTGCCGAACCCTTAAGTTCCGAATACTGTGCACTGAGCTGGTCGGCTCCCATGCGGACTTTGCTTATATCAATATTAATCTTCAGAGTATCGAGCACGCTTCCGCCCGACAATGCGGAAACACTGAGAGTATAGTTTCCTTCTCCCACATTTTCCGGGATTCGGATATTCAGGTTGGCGGACTCGTAGGATCCTCCCTTAACAAATACCTCGCTGATCCTTCTGCCCTGGCCCTTGCCTTCAATGTAGGCAATCCAGCCTTCAGGACAACTGTCTATCCGCAATTGTACAACGCGGCTCTGCGATCCACTGTTGTTTACATCCAGGGAAAAAGTAATCAATTCTCCGGCAGAAGCGCTGATACCGGGATAGGTGGTTGAGATCTCAATCCCGGAAGCGGCAGCTGCCGGCAGTGACATGAATAATAAGAGCGGTAAAACTACGGAGACAGTACGAAAAAGATTGTTTAGCTTTTCTCTTTTCATAATTTCCCCTCCGATTTGTTGATGATTTATTTATTCAGCACTGCGGGAATGAAGTTTTCAATTTCCCGCAGTCTCAATTGCCCGTTGCCATTTTTTTTGCTGTAAACTTCACGGTATTCGAAAACATCATCACCGTCAAACCCGAGGATGCAAAAATAAATGGAGCCGGCTCCGTCAGTCGAGGAAATGACCACCAAATTGCCTCGGTAACTTTCCGGCGACAACACCGTGAGAGGCAAAAATTCACGTCCTTCAAAGGGATGTACGGAGATTACCTGCAAATTGCCGCGCAAATCCCGCTTCCAGACCAGAGCCAGCAATGCATCCTCTTTTCCCGTCTCCAGGATACACCATGTATTTACCAGTTCCAGGGGCTCTTTCCCGTCCAGGTCAATGTCCATTGCTTCAACTTCGGTAAAGCTCGGAACGGCACTTTGCGGACCGGTAAAAATATCCTTACCCCCCAGCCGCAGTCCGGCCATTCCCAAAATAAGAAGGACAATCACTGCAGCAGCAGCATAGAAAAAAGAAGGTTTTCTTCGCTTCTCTTCCGGAAACATTCCGCTTTGCAGGCGATCCTGTACATTGCGCCGCATTTTTTCAGTAAACCTGACATTTTTCAGGCCCTTTTCCAGAACATCGGGCAGCCCGGCCAGCATATCTTCATACTTTTTCTTGTTATTCATCACTGATCACCCTGTTTTTCAGCAATATTTCCCTGAGCTGCTGACGGGCGCGGTACAGTCTCACCTTAACCAGAGACCTTTTTACCCCTGTAATCTCGGCTATTTTTTCGGTATCAAACTGGTACAGATAAAAAAGGACAATTACCTCTCGATACTTGACAGGCAGCTCCATGACAGCGTCAAAAAGCGCTTTCTCTGCAAAATTCTGCAGAACCTGCTCTTCAGTATTAATACTGCTGGCCAAGGAATCACAGCTGAACTGCTGCAGGCTCAGCCGGCATTTTTTCCGGAGCCTGTCCCGGCAAAGATTCACAGTAACACGATATATCCAGGTATAGGGAACGGGTTTGCCCCGGAATTTGGCAAAAGAAGAAAAGGTGCGCAGAAATACTTCCTGGGCCGCATCTTTGGCTTCTTCACTGTCACGCAGGTAGGAATAAGCAAGCCGTACTACATGATCGCCATAACGGCGCATCAGATATTCCAGGTCGGGAACATTTTCATTCTGCTCGCTTCTCTGTTCCTTGGGATTCTGCATTTTAACACCGGCCTTTTTTCTTCCTATCACTAATAAACGTAAAAAGTCCTTTTCGGTTACATTTTATTTATATCAAAAATTCCGTCCCTTTTAAAGCGGGCATCAAGGGGCCATTTTCTACTAAAACAGGCCGCTTCCTCCAGGGAAGCGGCCTTTTTTTGCTATGCCTTGCCCAACGCTTTAAGAACTTTATCGGGAGTTGCCGGCGGGTCTACCCAGACACCTATCGCATTATGGATTGCAATGATGACAAGATGGGTGTTGGCGAGTGAGTGGCTGATGCCGCTTGCCCCGTAGGCAGCATTGCCCGCCCGGGTCTCGAGGAACTCGCGCTCTACCGGCGGCACATCCAGGATAGTCGGTTTTTTGTATTCAATCATATTGTTGTTGAGTTTAACGCCTGTTCTCTTGTCGTAAACATAGTCTTCAAGCAACTGGCAGCCCTGGCTGAAATACATAACCTGGTCAATCTGGCTTTCCAGCGAAGTCAGGCGCATAATCTTGCCGGGGTCGGCAACCACAACGAATCTGAGTATCTCAACCTCTCCCGTTTCCGTATCTACGGCCACTTCGCAAAAAGCCGTATTCATTGTGTCAAGCATTTTGCCAAAGCCAAGCGTCCAAAGAGCAGTCGGGGGTCTGCCGGAATAGGTGGCAACTATGTGTTTCTTAACGGCCTTTGCCAGCGGCACTCCTTTGCTTGGATCAGACTTGATGATAACTTTCCCGTCTGCCAGGTCAAGGTCTTCAGGTTTTAAACCCTTAAAGGGGCTTGGCTCCGGCGGCGGGCCGAAAGGAAACATGGGCGGCGGTGGGTTTTCCGCCTCCTCAATGGCCGCCTCCAAAATCTTTTGTTTTAAGATATTGGCGCATTCCTTTGTTACCCAGGCAGAAGCCGTAGTCCCGTCGGCTCCGCCGCCGACAGGAGTAAAGGGCTCCCTGTAATCAAAGACAATTTTGACATCTTCATATTCCAGCCCCAATTCTTCGGCCACAACCATGGCATTGCACTCAACGGCATAAACGCCAAAAACAGGTCCCTGTGTCGGCATATACACCACGCCGTCGCGCAGCTCAAGTTTGCTTTCGTAGCCCGAAAAGGCGTGCCGCGGACACATCTGGTAGCGGAAGCTGGCCCCGTGCATTCTGCCGTCAGGCAGTTTTTTGGTTCCGGCAGGATGCCAGTTCCAGTCCATCACCTCTTTAGCCCTTTCAATGCAAGCCTCAAAGCTGGGCACCGGATTGGGGTCATCCTGGGACGTAGGACCGTGAAGGTTAATCCTTGCAATCTCTATCGGGTCCTTTTTCTGCTTTTCCGCAATCAGGTAAATGGCCATTGTACCGGAGTCCCAGTTGAAGGGGCAGTGCTGCCCGGAAACATACATCATTCCCCGGTTGCTGTCGACAATCTCCATTCTCTGCCTGATGTTTTTACACTTAAAGGTAAAATACGGGCCGTATCTCTGGTCGCCGGAAGTACCGAAGGTAGAGCTTCCCCTTGCCCCGCCGTCCGCAATGGAAAAGTCGTCAATGGCAGTAATCAGTCCGTTATCCTTAAAGCCGACCTTCAGGTACATATAACGCTCTTTCATCAGGAAGTCAAAGGTTTCCTCGCGCGTATTAACACAGCGGACAGGCCTGCCGGTCCTCTTTGCCAGAAGCGGTGTAATCTCCTGTGACTTCCGGAGGCCCCAGTCACAGTACTTCCCGCCCATGAACAGGCCTTCCTGCACTGTCTTCTCAAGCGGTACGTTATACATGGCGCTGATGGCACGTCTCTCGCGCACTGCACCTTCTATGTGCAGGCTCTTGCCTTCTCCGTGATAGGGATCGTCATACCACCAGGCAACGGAACCGGAAGGGTTGGGCATATGTGAAGCAAAGGGAGGCAGGTATAACCTGTACTCTATAATATGATCAGCTTCCTTAAACCCTTCTTCAATGTCCCCGGAAATCAGGTTGGAATAACTGACGTTGCCCTTCTTGGGAGGGTTGTCGTCCCCGCCGGGCCCCATGGCGGGAGCACTGCCCACCCCGGGCTTGATAACAGGAGCATCCGGCTTTCTGCCCTCCATTATGTCAACTATATGCGGCAGGACCTCCCATTCCACATCCAACTGCCGGAGCGCTTCCTCGCAGATATCTTCACTTTCGGCAACAACAATTACCCCTACTTCCGCGCCTTCATAGTCCGCTATATTGTCCAGCCACGGCCGGGAAGTACCGAAGTTTTCTCCGAAACTATTGAGATTTTTTATGTCTTCGTCTTCCCAGGTAATAATATCAACAACCCCCGGTATAGCCCTGGCCCTTGTGGTATCGACGCTGACAATCCTGGCATGGGCGTAGGGATTGCGAAGGAATTTGGCATGCAGCATATCCGGCACCACATAATCTATGCCGAACTTTGCTATGCCTGTCGCAAGGGCATAAGACAGCTTCCCGGGAAGGTTGGGCTTCCCGACAACCCTGAAATGTTCTCTTTGGCCGTTTGCACCGGCTAAATCAGCCACATTATTCGCCTCCTTTATTGACTGCTGCTTTAACTGTACCGGTTCATGAAAAATAAACAGTGTCCTATATTTTACTTTACTTGACCTGCCTTTAAATAGCAAGCCCACAAGGCGGCAATAACCGCCGGCAGATTCATGTATTCAATAAAATCTCTTTTATTTCCTACCTGCCGCTTTCTCCATATCTCCAACAGCTCGAAAAACTAAAAAATAACTTCCGCAGTTTTAGGCAGCCGTGTGACTGCTGCTAAATAGCCGCCTGCCCCGGGCAGGCGGCTTTATATTCAGGCCGGCTTGTATTTTATCAGGATGTGCAGCAGTATCATCCCCAGCACATAACAGGCAGCTGTCTGGCCCGCCGCCACATACAGTATGGTTAGCAGCAGTGGTGTTTCGTACAGTACCGACAAGTAGCCGCCCACTATCACGGCGTTAACCGCCACCGGCGGCAGCGGGGCAAGCCATACTTTAGGCATCTTCATTGTCAGCCAGGCTGCCAAAAGTG
>FZPS01000015.1_pt22 | contig 26336 bp, 23 predicted proteins | sample 1817821 | NCBI WGS metagenome assembly FZPS01 (sample SAMEA104158645, study PRJEB21678) | metagenome | place: Germany | collected 2015-04-21 | reverse complement strand
CTTTTAGGATTTCCTAAAAAAGTAGTTTGTCAACAGGCTGAAGCAAAGTTTCCTTGGTTTTTACGTTTTTCAGCTTATATGTTGCCCTAATCAATGTCATGATCGTTTGTGAAGAGGGCCGATATGCAGATTATTCCCGCGACCCCGACCAAAGAATAGATGATTCTCGAGATGACCACGCTGAGGTTATCGAAAATGAAGGCGACGAGATTGAAATTGAAGAGGCCGATCAGTCCCCAATTCAGGGCTCCGATAATGACGATGATCAGGGCGATTTTTTGTAATACGTTCATAAACGATTCCTCCTTAGTTAGTATTATTCGTCTATTTTAAAATAATATACTTTTTCATAATAAAAATTAGCCTTTCCTCATATGATTTAATAGAAAATGGGAGGAAAGATATAAATGAACAGACTATTGACAACGAAGCTTGTCAGAAATTATTTGATGAGATTATTGTCGGTCGTAGTCTTCATCGGTGCAATAATGATGTTTTCGGCTTGCAGGGGAAGCGACTCTCCGCAGAGGGTGTTTGCGGAAAAACTGACGAAGGCCCAATCCTATAAAGTCGAAGGGATAATGGAATCATATTATGAAAGCGGACGCAAGCAGAACGAATTTAAAGTTCTCTATAAATATCCGGAAATGATTAAAGTCGAGATTAAATCCGGAGAGAATGCAGACAAACAAATTATTCTCAAAAACAACGAGGGCGTATACATCCTGATACCGGCCGTAAACAAGAACTTCAAAATCCAAAGCGACTGGCCGGATAATGCCAGCTATCCTTATCTCTTGCAATCCCTGGCGAAAGACATTGCCAACGATTCCGATGCCATCATCACCGAGGATGAAACGAAGGTGACGGTAGAAACAAAAACAAAAATGCATGCTGATGCGACGCCCGTGAAACAAAAAATCATCTTCGATAAAACAACGAAGCTACCGACCGAAGTCCTTGTTTATGATGAAGACGACAATCTCTACATCAGGACGGTCTTCACACACATTGACTTCGATTACAACATTTCCGATGACGAGTTTGATCTGGAAGGGAGCATGGCGGCGGTGCGGCTGGAAATCGGAGAAGAAGTCGTCTATGAAAATCGGGAAATCGGTTATCCGCTCTACTGTCCGGAGGGCATCTCCCTGGCAAGTGAGAACATCGTCAGCAACCAGGACGGCACCGAAAGGCTTGCGATCATGAAATACGGAAACGACTACGGATTCACTCTCATCCAAGAATACGTCAATGACAACGAGGTCACCAGGTATCAGGAGGAAAACGGGGAAATCTTCATGGTCCTGGGGAACGTTGCGATTCTGAAAGACAACAGCCTGCAAACGATTTACCGCGGGATTGAGTACACGGTCGCTTCCGAGGATTTGATTCCGGAGGAAATGGCAAAAATCGTCCAGGGTTTTCTCTTCGAAGATCCTGATGAGGACCCGAAATAAAGCGTAAATACAAAAAAACGAAAAGTTTCTTGATAAAAGAAGCTTTTTTTAGTATAATATAGATTGTTAAACGCTATCGAAAGGAGTACTTTTTACTAAGTTTTTAGTAAGGCGGTAATAATATGAATAGACCGATGAGTAGAAAACAAAAACTAAGTTTCCGGGGATTGGTTTTCTGGTCGATAATTGCTTTATTGACCTTGATTTTCATCGTCCTGGTAATCGTGCGGTTTTTCAGTTCCCGCGAAACCACCTTCAGCGACAATCTGATCAATCTGAAAGAAGAACAGGTTTTAAACCAAGAAGGCAGTTACTATGTCTATGTTTACAGCAGGGTTGGTGTCACGGAACACAAATTGGAACTTGAAAAAGCGGAAGATTTGGAACTTTTAATTAACAATTACATAACTTATGTAAAAAAGCACTCTAATGCAAAAAGAATCTACGGGATGGTTGTCGACAGCACCGGTGCCGGGGGAAGTTTCGGAAACCGCGGACGTTTGGTTTTCAACAGGGATACCGAAGTCGTTGGTGCGTCCAAATTCGATGATCTTTGGATTAACGCGGAAGACTTGCCGATTCTCTTCGTAGTTGAAGGCAAAAAAGTCACCCGGGCTTTCCTCACAGAAAACGAAATCAGGGAAGAACTGGGACGGGCAATGGAGGGAGAAACGGGGGGATAATTCCCCCTGCCTCTTGACAAATTCCCTAGATTTTAGTATCATATGATGGCGTCATAAACGGAGTAGTACTCAAGAGGCTGAAGAGGTGCCCCTGCTAAGGGCATAGGTCGGGAAACCGGCGCAGGGGTTCAAATCCCCTCTACTCCGCCAGTTGGCCCGTTGGAGAAGCGGTTTAACTCACATGCCTTTCACGCATGCATGCACGGGTTCGAATCCCGTACGGGTCACCAATATTGCAAATTAGAGTTGGCTTGAGCCATCTCATTTTTTTTCAGGAAAATTTTCAGGAAACGGAGAAAAATGGCAAAAAAGATCATTGAATTAAGGAACATCGTTAAGAAGTTTGATGATGAGGTCGTCGTTAACAACCTCAATCTCTATGTTAACGAAAACGAATTCATAACTCTTGTCGGCCCTTCCGGTTGCGGGAAAACCACGACGCTCAGAATAATCGGCGGTTTTGAGACTCCTGATTCCGGGGAAATCATTTTGAACGGAGAAGTCGTCAATGATTTGCCTCCCTATCAGAGACCTATCAACACCGTTTTTCAGCGTTATGCACTCTTTCCCCATCTCAATGTTTTCGACAACATCGCTTTCGGACTCCGGAATTTCAATCGCATTTATGAAGAATTGAAAAGCGAAGTCAGAAAACAATATGAGCAGGAACGGCGAACGCTGCAGAGAAAACTTAGCGACAGAGCGCTTTCCAAAGCGGAAAGGCAGGAAATCAAGAGTCGGTTGCGCGCGATCAGGAAAGAAATCAGAGAGCGGATAATCGAAGAAAAGGAAAAATTGATCGAACAGAAGCTCCAAGAAATCGAAGAAAGATACACGGAAAAAATCGAAGAAATTGAAGCGTGCATTGAGGAAGAGGAGAACCGCGAGGGCGAAGTCAGGGAAGCCCGCATCAAGCTTCGCGAATTGAAAGAAAAAGTCCTGGAAGAAAAGAAAAACAATAGATTTTGGTCCAAGAACGGAAGCAAGTATGCAAAAGAAATCAGGGAATTGAAGAAGATCGCTCAGGAAGAAGAACTAATCAATCTGGAAAAACTCCTGAAACAGACATATAAGCGGTGGGAAGAAGAAAAGCGAGCCGCAAAAAAACTGATGCTCAGCCCGCATTTGATCGAAGAAGAAGTCAGAAAGGCTTTAAAATTGGTCAAGCTCGAAGGCTTTGAAAAGAGGAAAGTCCATCAGCTTTCCGGCGGCGAGCAGCAGCGGGTTGCGATTGCGAGGGCCGTTGTTAACCGCCCGAAGATCCTGCTCTTGGACGAGCCGCTGGCAGCTTTGGATTTGAAACTCAGGCAGAACATGCAGTATGAATTGAAAGAAATGCAGCGGAAATTGGGCATCACCTTCATCTTCGTGACCCATGATCAGGAAGAAGCCCTCTCGATGTCGGACACCGTCGTTGTGATGAACAACGGCGTCATCCAACAGATCGGCACTCCTGAAGACATCTATAATGAGCCGAAAAATCGTTTTGTTGCGAATTTCATCGGTGAGAGTAACATCATTAGGGGTCGCTATATGGGCGATAAAAAAGTCGAAATTTTTGGAGCCGTCTTCGACTGCGTTGATGAAAATTTCAAAATCGGAGAAGAATGCGACGTCGTCATCAGACCCGAGGATTTTGACATCGTCCCTCTGGAGAAAGCAAGACTGGTCGCCACCGTCGACGCGACGACTTTCAGGGGCGTTCATTTTGAAATCTGCGCCACCATCGAAGGTCAGGAATTAGTCATTCATCAATACGAAAATGTAAAGGTTGGTGATAAAATTGGTTTATCCGTTGACCCTTACGAGATACATCTTATGAAGGTGGAATGATGAAAAGATACAAGGGTTTTGCCACGCCTTATTTGATTTGGATGATTGTCCTGACCGTCGTTCCGACCATCCTGATGTTGGTCCTCTCCTTTATGGAAATCGAAGGCTTGGTGCTTTCGACGGCGAGATTCAGTCTCTCAGCGTTCAAAAAGACATTTAAGCGCGAGTACTTGATTGCCTTCACTCAATCAATAAAACTCGCGGGACTCGCGACCATATTCTGCATCATCATCGGCTATCCGGTTGCCTATATCATTTCCTCACTGAAAATTGCCAATCGTTTTTCTTTCCTGCTTGTGCTCTTGTTGCCGATGTTCACCAATTTGCTTCTGCGCGTGAGCACGATCAACATGCTCCTGCTTCCCGAAGGCTTCATGAAAAATGTGTTCGGAATCAGCCTGAATTTCAGCGGCACGGAAGCAGCCGTCGTCTTGGTCATGGTGGTGGTGTATCTGCCCTTCATGATTTTTCCGATCTACACGGTTTTGGAAAAAATCGATCCTTCGCTGATTGAAGCCAGCAAAGACCTCGGCGCCAATAATTTCCAAACTTTCAGGCAGGTGACGCTCCCCCTTTCCTTGAAGGGAGTGAGCAGCGGCATCATCATGGTCTTCTTGCCCTGCGCGACCAGTTTCACGATTCCCTACATCGTCTCCAAGGGCACCATCAAACTCATCGGCAACATTATTGAAGAAAAAATGGGGCTCGCAGGCTCACATTCTGATTACCCCGTCGGAAGCCTGATTTCGATTCTGATTTTGGTAATCGTTTTGGGCGCCCTCTACATCATCAGCAAAGTTGATGCGGAAGGAGAGACGCTCCTATGATGCTATCCCCGAAAATGAAGAGAAAGATAATCGGAAAGACCAATACAACTCTTAAGTTTTTCTTTCTTGCAATCGTTTTGTTTCTTCTCTATTTTCCGATTCTCATCATCGTCATTCAGTCATTCAATGCCAACGAACTGGGCACGGATTTCGGCGGGTTCACGCTCCGTTGGTTCCGTGAACTCTTCAAAGACGAAGCCTTGGTTCAGGCCATCACAAATACGATCACGATTGCGGTCCTTGCGACCGTGATCAGCACGGTTTTGGGAACCCTCGCCGCCATCGGCATCAATTCCTTATACAAGAAAAAAAGACGGCGAATGCTCCTGATTAACAATGTCCCCGTTTTGAATGCGGAAGTGGTGACCGGCGTTTCCCTGTTCTTCATTTTTAAATTCGTGGGCATTTTAATCGGAAATGAATTCATTCTCGGTTATTGGACAATGCTCATTGCCCACATATTCTTCTGCATTCCCTATGTCGTTTTGTCTGTGCTCCCGAAGCTGAACGAGGTGGACAAGAATCTCTACGATGCGGCTTTGGATCTCGGTTGCACACCGAGAACCGCTCTCACTAAAGTTCTAATCCCTTCAATTAGCACCGGCGTGCTCACGGGAATGTTCCTCGCTTTTACAATGAGCTTTGACGATTTCGTCATCAGCTATTTGGTTGCGGGGGCGGAAGTGGAAAACTTCTCGATGTGGTTTTATGCGAACCAAAAACGTTCGGGAAGAACCAGGGCTTGGCCGAAGGCCTATGCTTACAACACGATTGTTTCCGTGCTGGCGATTTTGATTCTTGTGATCTATAACATCATCGCCGCGAGAAAACAAAGAAATCTAAGAAAGGACAGTTTGAAACGAAGATGAGGAAAATATTTGTTTTTCTGAGCCTGCTCTCGGCTCTGCTTGTTTTGATCGGCTGTGACAACCGGGAAAAACTCTATGTGCTGAACTGGGAAGAGTACATAGACAATGAACTTGTCCGCGCCTTTGAGAAAGAGAACAATGTAAAGGTTGTGTTGGACACTGCGACTTCCAACGAATCGATGTACAACAAAATAAAAAATCGCGCCGGAAAATACGACATCGTCATTCCGAGCGACTACATGATCGAAAGGATGCACCAGGAAGGGCTTCTGATCAAACTTGATTATTCGAAAATTCCCAATTATGACATTTCGATGTTTGATTCCAAATTGCAGGAGCTCCGCGACAATTACTTCCCGGGCAACCAGGATTATTCCGTCCCCTATTTCTGGGGAAGCTTGGGAATCATGTACAATAAGAAAAAAGCGGGAGTCAAGGAGCTTGTGGAAACGCATGAATGGAAGGTTTTCTTTGAGAGGGATTTGATTCCTTCCAATGTATCCGTTGGCATGTATGATTCAAGCCGGGACGCTGTCGCGGCAGCCATTCTTTATTTGAACTCCATCAACGAAGAACAGATCCCTTTGAACACCACAAACCCCGAACATTATGACAGGGTTGAGGACCTTCTCAAAAACAATTTTTTCTCTCAATGGGGGACCGACGAACTGAAAACTGCCGTCGTCTCGCAGAATCTCGACATCGCGCTCGTTTATTCGGGAGATTTCTTTGATCAGTATTACTTTTTACTGGAGACGGGAGCGGAAATCACCTTTGATCTGCATGTGCCGCTTGATGGAAACAACATCTGGTTTGACGCGATGGTGATTCCGAACACCGCCACGAAGATTGATCTTGCGCACAAATTCATCAATTTCTTCCTCGACATTGACAATGCCATCCAAAACACAATCCATGTCGGTTATTGTTCGGTCATTGATGAGGTTTATCAAGCGGTGCTCGAGGATGAGGAAATTACGGATCTGGTGCAACACCCCGCGTATTACCCGGGCAATGTGAACGGCGAAATCTACAGGCATTTGGGACAGGACATCGCCCTGAGAATGGACGACATCCTGACGAAAGCAAAAATAGGTTAAAAAAGCTAAGAAGATTCTTCTTAACTTTTTCTTTTGCTTTTTTTGTTTGATGTTATAATAATTGAGGAAACGATCAGTCCTTATTCACTTCTCTTCTTTTCTGATAGCGGAGATAGAGGCTGTTGAATTTTTCCCAGCCATAGGTCGCGACATAATTGACGATGAAACCGCCCAGGATGGAACCGACGATGCCGTACCAGTAAATTCTGTAGTTCAGGACTGAAGCCGCGATCACATAGGCGATGATGCACAACAGAACCGATAGAACAAGGACGACGAGATTGGTCGGTATTTTTTTCAGAAAACCAAGGTTTTTGATCGTCTCAGTGATCAAAGAAACCAGAAAGGCAAGCAAGGTGACGACGGTGCCGGCAAGCGGCAGATATTCGCTGATCAGTTTTTCCATATGACCCCCTTACCAAAATATGTGAGCATAAAAATAAATATACATTATATAGAAAGGATGTAAGGAAATGCTAAAAATCAGGAATCTGTCAAAAACTTATCCGAAAGGGAAAAAGGCCGTGGACAACATCAGTCTTGACATCAGACCCGGTGAAATCTTCGGTTTCATCGGCCATAACGGAGCCGGGAAAACGACGACGATCAAATGCATCGCCGGTATCCTTGATTTTGAGGAAGGGGAAATCTATGTCAACGGCAAGTCCATCCAGGAAGATCCGGTTGCCTGTAAACAGGTCATGGCCTATATTCCGGACAATCCCGATCTTTACGAACAGATGACGGGAGTTCAGTTTTTAAATTTCATCTGCGACATCTACGGCATTTCGGAAGAGCAGAGGAACAGGGAAATCAATAAATATGCCGAAGTGCTGGGAATCAAGGGCAATCTCGGTGACACCATTTCCACCTACTCCCACGGCATGAAACAAAAACTGGCGTTGATATCGGCGCTTGCAAGAAAACCCAAACTCATGGTTCTTGACGAACCCTTCGTCGGTTTGGATCCGAAAGCATCCTATGACGTGAAGCAGATCATGCGGGAAATGTGCAACTTCGGCTCCTCGGTGTTTTTCTCGACTCATGTTTTGGAGGTTGCGGAAAAATTGTGCGACCACGTGGCAATCATCAAGGACGGGAAAATTGTAGCATATGGCACCATGGAAGAAGTGAAGGGCGACAACAGTTTGGAAGACGTGTTCTTGGAGTTAGTGAACAATGAATAAGCTGTTGATTTTGCTTAAGGCGAATGTCATCAACACCCTTAAATTAAACAAACTGCGGAATAAATCCACAGGAAAAATTTCGCCCCTGGCGCTCTTCCTTGCCTTTTTGGTCGCCGCCATTGCCTTCGGATTTGCTTTCATGTATTTGTTCATGTTCGCTGATTTGTTTTCGAAACAGGAATTAGCGGCTTTGATCCTCCCACTCGGAATCACAGCGGGGAGCATCGTTACCCTGATGACGACCCTGACCACAGCCAACGGCTACTTGTTTAGGAGCTCCGATTTCGACATGCTGATGGCGCTTCCGGTGAAACCGAGAACGGTCTTTTCGAGCAAGCTCTTCTATCTTTTACTCATAAATTACATCACTCTGTTCTTCGTCTATTTTCCGACCATCATCGTTTATGCGGTCTACAATCAAACCGACTGGATATTTTGGACTCTTGCCCTGCCCGTGTTCGTTCTCTTTCCTTTGGGAATAATCGCGCTCGGAAGCGTGCTTTCATTTCTGATAGGTTCCGTCACTTCCCGCTTCCGGTACAGGAATTTTCTCTCACTCATTTTGACGCTGGGTTTCTTCATCTTCATCATGGCCTTAAGTTTCGGAAGTTCGGCCATAGATGAAAACCCCAGTAAATTTTCGGAAGACATGTTCCGAATCTTAAACAAAATCAAAGTCGGGACCCTGGTATACGAGAGTCTCCTCGGTAATTGGACCCAGTTATTGCTTTTCCTAGCCCTTTCCTTCCTTCCCTTTGCGGGTTTCGTCTACCTGGTGGGAAGGAGCTACGTGAAAGCGAGCATGAGGAGCCGCATTTCCTATACAAGGAAGCATTTTAAAATGCGGACTATGAAAAAGTCGACGCAGGATTGGGCCTTGTTTAAGAGGGAAGTGAAAAAGTATTTCTCCTCAAACATCTATATTATGAATACGATTGTCGGGCCGATCCTGACCACGATCGCTCTCGTCGTCATGGCGTTCAGAATGCAGCCCCTCATCGATCAAATTGCCCAAGGAGGGCTTTCTCCAGAAGATTTTCCCTTCGTGCTCACGGCAATCTTTGCTTTCATGCTCGGCATCACTTCCACAACCTCCTGTTCCCTTTCCCTTGAAGGACGGCAGTTTTGGATTATTAGGTCCTCCCCTGTATCCGAAAGGCAAATTTTTAGGGCGAAGATTCTTGTCAATTTAATGATCTCCGTGCCCTTCGTTCTCATCGACGTGATCATCGCCAATTTCATCATCAAAATCCCGATCCTGTATTCGCTTTTTATGTTTCTGATTCCGTCCCTGCTTGCTTTTTTCATGTCCTATCTCGGTCTTTTCATCAACATCCTTTTCCCGAGATTTGACTACGAAAACGAAACCAAAGCCGTGAAACAGAGCCTGAGCGTGCTATTGACGATGATTTTCGGTTTTGTCGGAAGCGCGCTGGTTTTGGTGCCCGGCTTTCTAGTCACCGCAAATACAGGCAACTCCATTTTTGGTTACCTGATTGAGTTAGGAATCGAAGCCTTGTTGATAGGAATCGTAGCTTATTTGCTATATTCCTACGGAACGAAAAGATATAGAAAACTTGTTGTTTGAAAAGGCGGCGGAAGCCGCTTTTTTCCTTGTCAATGTTTGAAATAATGCTTGCTAAATGGCAATAAATTTAGTATAATAATATAGCAACTGAATGAACAGGGGTATAGTTCAACGGTAGAACAGCGGTCTCCAAAACCGCCAGTGAGGGTTCGATTCCTTCTACCCCTGCCAAGATGGCGATCGTGGCGAAGTGGTTAACGCACCGGATTGTGGCTCCGGCATTCGTGGGTTCGATTCCCATCGGTCGCCCCATTTATTTGAAACCAACCGTTGTTTTCTTTTGAAAACACCGTTTTTTATTTCCGGTTTTATTGTTTGTTTTATGCTATTTTGATGATTGAAAAGATTCCATGAGGTTTCGGATATGAGCAAGAAACTAAGAAACTGGATCACAGTGCTTTTTATTTTATTGATGCTTACCATATATGCATCTTTTATATTTTTCAGAGATAAAATTGCGGTTCCGAAAGTGCAATATCTGGGAATTGTTCTTTGTTTGCTATTCACTTTTGCAATTTTCGAAAACAGAAAAGACGCATGGTTTCTCAGGGCTGCGCTTTTTTTCACTGTAATTTCTGACTGGTTTCTGGTTATCAAACAAAGTGATTATTTGCTCGCCTTGATCACGTTTACAATCGCTCAATTCTTTTATGCCATAAGATTATGGGAAAATGACGGGAGTGTTAACCGCAACAAGAAACACATTTTAATGAGATCAATGGTTTTGATAATTATGGAGTTGGGATTCCTTTTTCTTTTTAAAATATTAAAAATAAAATATGACAGTCTCATCTTCATGGGAGTAATGTATTTTACTTTTCTCCTGATGAATGTTTTGCTGGCTTTTATGCAATTACGGAAAAACATACTCTTTCCCATTGGTATGACCTTGTTTCTATGCTGTGATGTGCTGGTTGGTCTGTCCAATCTCCAAAACTACATTGCTTTAGCAGAACCTTCATTTTTGTTGGCCATCATTAACTCTCCGGTTGATCTTATCTGGATTTTCTATTTTCCATCGCAAGCTTTGTTGGCTCTGAGCATCTTGACCAACCGTAAAAAACTCTGAGCCAAATAATGTTTAATAATATTTTTGGTACAATAATAAAGTGTGCGGCTGGTTAAAAAAATTCATTGAAATTGAACGTTTCCGATAAAACCATTAGCAAATGGGAAGCAGGGACGAGTTATCCCGAAATCACGATGCTGAGCACAATCGCGAAAGCGTTGGAAATGGATGTGAATGAATTTTTTGGGGTGGAAGATTTAAAGGAAAAGAAAATAAATATGGAAGAGCATGAAAGCATGCCATCAATCGATTTAGAAACAGGGCCTTCATTACGATGGCTCTCCTGGTTGCCGGGTTCATCCTGGTGCTTTCCGGAGTCGCGATAACGAACGAAGAGCCTTTGTGTTGGAGGTTGCCGCCCTGTTAAATTTTATTAGCAACCTTATTGGCTTCCGCTCTTTCTACGCTGATAAATTCTACACCCGCAAATACAATCACGTCTTTTATAATTATTCGGCGGCACCCATCCTGGTTTTCGGATCCTTCTTTGCTTTAAGTCCCCTATTTACGCAAGTTTCGCTGAATCTTAATACATTCCTGGGAATATTCACGATCGTTTCTTTCATCGTTGCCATAGTGACATATGTTGCCTTGGTGAAAATAACCGGAGTTGCCAAATTTAAAATCAAAATGGATTGGACGAACAGGATATTGATTGCTTTGGCTATCCTCCTGTTATTGGCTTTTGGAACCAATCTGCTTCCCGGCTATGGTTTCATCCTCCTGCCGCTGGCATATGTCTTGGGTTACGCAGTCCTTTTAAGAAAGAAATATGTCAATGGATGATGTGCTGCCATTTTCAACGCTTTCTTTGAGCGAAGGCGCTTTGAAAATGGTTTTTTTATTTTTATGTACAAAAATCCTTAAAAATATAGTATGATATATTTAAGAAGGGGGAAGGAAAGATGCTGTTAATTGTGATGAGGCACGGCCAATCAGAAGCGGATGTCCTGAATGTGCTTGAGGGCAGAGCCGATTTTGAATTGACTTTGATCGGAAAAAAACAGGCGGAAGAAACTGCAAAAGAGCTCTCCCGCCTGTATCGCATCAACAAAATTTACTCCTCCACTCTTAAAAGGGCACGCCAGACTGCAGAAATTTTAAACAAACACTACCGGTTGGAAATCGTTTATATGGATGATTTGATGGAATTCAATAACGGACTCCTTGCCGGTCTGACGCGGGAGGAAGCGGACAGGCTCTATCCGAAACTTGATTTGCCTTTCGACCAGACCGCTTACGGGATGGAAAGCCAGAAAGATTTCCGCCTGCGGGCGGAGCGGGCATTGGAACGGATTCTGAGCGAAGCTTCCGAAGAGGACACCATCGCGATTGTCAGCCACGGCGGGATGATCAACAGGCTCTACCAAGCCTTTCTGAAAATGCCGCAGGAGACGGTCATTTCCTATCCCACGGGGGATGCGAAATACCATCTTTGGAGCATTGAAGGTGGCGTTCGGAAAATCATTTCTTCAAACAATTAAAAAACCGTGCCTTGGGCACGGTAAATAAAAAAAGTTTGATGAGGCATCAAACCTTAGATGGTGCTGAAAGCAGGACTCGAACCTGCAACCTATTGATTACGGGTCAATTGCTCTACCAATTGAGCTATTCCAGCGAATGCGATATTATTTTACCACAGATTAGAAATATGTCAAGAGATAAAATTGGAAACGATATGGAAATTAAAGCAAGCGTCAGAGAAATAGCAGAATTGCTTTTCGGAAGCGGGGATTTGGCGGGCGAGGAATACCTCCGCCGTCGTGCCGAGGAAGGCATCCTCATTCATAAAGAACACCAAAGCCGCTATCTTGCGGGGGACGAAAAGGAAGTTCATGTGTCCTATCAAGAGGAGGGGGAAGATTACCGTTTATTCATCAGCGGGAGAATCGACGGTGTTCTGAAAAGAGGCAAGAAAACCATCATCGAAGAAATCAAATCGACGACGAGGGATTTGAATATTATTGATGAGGAGACCGTCCCCGCGCATCTTGCCCAAGCAAAACTCTACGCGTTCATCTATTTTCGGAACACCAGAAAAAGAAAAATCGACATCAGACTGACCTACATCCAGGTTCAGACAAAGGAAATAAAAAGAATCGATTTGGTTTATTCCCGGTCCGAACTTGAGGATTTCTTCCGGAAAACGATCGGTCTCTATCTTGAGTGGCTCAGAAAAATTGCCGTTCATGAAGAGACGCGGAACAAATCGATCGCCGGTCTGGCTTTTCCTTTTCCGGAATACCGGGAAGGTCAGCGGGAACTTATGGGCGCTTGCTACCGGACGCTCATGAACAAGGGCATCCTCTATGCGATCGCGCCGACGGGGATCGGGAAAACGGCGGCTGTTCTTTATTCATCTTTAAAGACCATCCACCAAGCCGGCCAAAAATTATTCTATCTTACCGCTAAAAATCTCGGCAAGAAAATTGTTTTAGAAACAGTGGGCCTTTTGATGGAAAAAGGCCTGCAGGCAAAAACGGTCGAAATCACGGCCAAGGACAGGATTTGCTTTTTGGAAGAAAGGGACTGCGATCCGGAAAAATGTCCCTATGCCGAGAATTATTATTCCAAACTTTTTCCGGCTTTGCAGGACATTTTCCTGAATGAGAATTTATACGATCGGGAAACCATAACTGCATATGCAAAAAAGCATCGGCTCTGTCCCTTTGAATTTAGCCTGGACATCAGCAATTACTCCGACATCATTGTCTGCGATTATAATTACGCTTTCTGCCCGCGGACGCACCTTACGAGATTTTTTGACGAAGGAAGCCCTTACATTCCGCTTCTCTTGGTGGACGAAGCCCATAATTTGGTTTCCAGGAGCCAGGACATGTATTCCGGGGAAATCACGAAGGGAGCCGTCCTCAGTTTAAGGAAACTCCTGCGGGAAAACGGCATCAAACTCAAGCAATTCCAGGAAGTATTGAATTATTTCGAGGAATATGAAAAAGAAACCAATCCCGGGGATTTCTTCGTGCGTGAACTCAATGAGGAATTTGTGGGGGCGGTTGAGAGGTTGGTGAGTTTGGCGGAAAGGAAGCTGGGAGAAAAGAAGGATGTAAAAAACAAAGCGGAAATCGTCAGGATTTTGCTTGATTTCTCCCGTTTTTATAAGATGAGCGATTTTTTTGATGAGGATTATGTTTACACTGTCGGGCGGACGGAAAAGAACCTGAGAATCGCGGTGAATTGCCTGGATGCTTCGAAATTCCTTCTGAGAACGATCAAAGAAAGGACCGCGGGGGCGGTTTTCTTCAGTGCGACCCTCTACCCCATCCGCTATTACCAGCAATTGCTCACCCAGGGGGAAGATCTTTGCATTCGCATCGATTCTCCCTTCAAACAGGAGAATCTGAAACTGCTCGCCGTCGATTCCGTTTCCACAAGATACCGCGACCGGAAGCAAACCGTGAGCAACATCATCAACATCATCCGCGTGCTTGGCAGAAGCAAGGCCGGAAACTACATCGTCTTTTTCCCGAGTTACGAATACCTCAATCTGGTCCATGAAGAATTGAAGAACGATTCTGAATTTGACTTCATCGTGCAGAAGCAGGATTTCACGCAGGACGAAAGGGAACAGGTGATCGGACTTTTTCAGAATTCTGAAAAAACGCAGATTGGCCTTTTTGTAATGGGGGGGATGTTTTCGGAAGGGATTGATTACATCGGCGATATGCTGAGCGGGGTGATCGTCGTCGGCACGGGCCTTCCGGCCTTCGGCGGTTTCAACAATGTCGTGAGAGACCACTTTGAAAGGAAGTTTTCCCGCGGTTTTGATTTTGCTTATACTTATCCGGGGTTTGCGAAAGTGGTGCAGGCGGTGGGCAGGGTGATCAGGAACGAAAGCGACCGCGGCGTCGCCATTTTGGTGGATGACCGCTTCGCAAGCAGGAAGTATCTGGGGCTCTATCCGAAGGAATGGTCCCACATCAGGTTTGTTTCCGAACCGGAAGAGCTGAAAAAAGAACTTGAAGATTTTTGGAAATAAAAAAGCAGGCAGTGCCTGCTAACCGGTTGTTCCGCTCGGATTGCCGAGGGATTCGGTTTCGTTCAGTTTCAGATCGTCGCGGTAGCTTGCGTTCTTGTATTTTTCTTCTTCGGGGATCTTTTCCTTCGCCATTTCCGAATTATACTTTTCCGCAAGCAGCCTCTTCACTTCATTGTAAGTCAGCATGTCTTTTTTGAATCTTTCTGGAATGTCTTTCATGATTCGCTCCTTTTTTTTTCTTAGTTTTGACGAGGAGCGAAAACTTATTCGCGCTATATTTTTCTAATTTTTGTATTTGGGAGGGTTTATGATCAGGCTTGAGAATGTTTCAAAATACTACCATAACGAAGGCGTCGTCAGTCTGGGCCTGAGGAAAGTTAGCCTGGAGTTTCAGATCGGCGAATTCGTGGCAATCACGGGGGAGAGCGGTTCCGGAAAGAGCACGCTGCTCAATGTCATCAGCGGAATCGACACCTATGAGGAAGGGGAAATCTACATCAACGGCGAAGAGACTTCGCATTACGACGAAGAGGATTGGGAGCACTATCGGAAAAACAGGGTCGCCTTCATTTTCCAGAATTATAATTTGATTTATTCCTACACTGTTTTAAAAAATGTGGAAGTGGCGTTGCTCAGCCAGGGTCATGATCTGAAAACCAGGCGGGCCAAAGCCAAAGAAATTCTGGAAAGAGTCGGGCTGGGAAGGCATCTCCGCCACCGCGCTTCAAAATTTTCGGGAGGGGAGAAGCAGAGGCTGGCGATTGCCCGCGCTCTGGCGAACAATTCCGACATCATCGTTGCGGACGAGCCCACGGGGAATCTGGATTCCGCCTCGGCAAAACAAGTCTTCGCGCTTTTGAATGAGGTGGCGAAGGACAAACTGGTCTTGGTCGTGACCCATAATTATGAACTCGCGAAGGATTATGCGACCAGGGTCGTGAGGCTCTTTGAGGGCGAAGTCGTGGAGGACAGGGAAATCAAACCCTTCATTCCGAAAGAACCCAGGGAACAAATTCCCTTAAAAATGAGCGAATGGAAGAAATCCGCCGCCGTCGCTTTATACAATGTCTTCGGGCAGCCCCGGAAGTCGATTTTGCTCTTCCTGGTGAGCCTCACCACGGTTTTCTTCGTGTTCCTCCTCTACGGCTTACTATTGAGTATCGGCGGAGGTTTTGGCGGTGGCTATTACTTCGAAAGTTATAACGTTTACCCGGAACGCGTCCTCGTCATCCGGAAAGACAAAGCGCCGTTGACCGATGAAGATTATGAAAAGTTGAAGAAGATTCCGAATGTAAAAAGGGTAGTAAAGGAAGATGCCGTCCTGGACATCAGCTTCTATCTTTTTGATTCGAGATTGAACTTTCTTCTCCATTTTGCCGGTTATCCCGGTTTTCTGGATGATTATGACGAGAAAAATTTAATCGGAAGGTTTCCGGAAGCGGATGGTGAAATTCTTCTTTGCACCTATGTGTATGAGGATGACCTCGGGCGCTTGGAGGATTACCTGGACAAGGAATATCAGTTCAGCCTTCAAAAAAATAGTACTGACGGCAGGTACATCAGTGATGACAGGGAATACAAGCTCGTTGGTATTTATGCCTGGTCGGAGGAAAGAAGCATGGCCGTTTTGAATGAAGGAGAAATCCGGGACTTGTATAATTATTTCCGTCCTGGCTACCAGACATTTGTCGTGACCATTGAAAGAGAGTGGGATACAACCGAGTACCATATGATTTCCGATTTCTTTCCCGATTCAGATCTTGAGGGCTATCAAATCTCCTCCGAGATTTTTCAATATTATTCGGAAGGGACCACGTTCAAATGGCAGGATCTCGTTTTGGAACCGGTGCCTTGGGATGGAGGGAAACAAAGTCACCAAGCTTACGTAAGTTGGGAATTGTATGACAAAATAATCCCCTTTGAACACCGGCAGTACACTTTGGAACTTTCGAGGGAGGGCGACGCCAAAGAAGTGCTCGACAGGCTGTACCGGGAGGGTTATTATAGTTTTTGCCCGCATCAGCATTTGAGAAACTATAATATTTCGGCAGGAGAAATCATTCTCAAAATGATAATCACCCTAGGGATAGGCTTTTCGCTCATGGTCATATATTTGCTTTCATATTTGATTTTCCGTGCGATTTTCAACAGCAAGGTTCAGGATTATACGATTCTAAGAATCATCGGCTTTAAAAATGCGAACATCAAGCAGATCATTTTGTTTGAAATCCTCACCTTCTTTTTCTTCTCCTATCTTGCTTTTCTGCTTATTTATCACTTCAATAAAAAAAGTTTTGAAATGATGGCAGCCTATGGATTGCGGGATTTTCTTTTCGTGGGTCTGATCAATCTCTTGCTCGCATTGCTCATTACCAGGAGATTCATTCTTTATCATAGGAGCAGGAGCCTGTTCGCTGCCTTGAGGATCGGGGGATAGCCATGCTTGAAGCGAAAAATCTGAACAAATATTTCAACCGCCGAAGAACCAACGAAATCCATGCCATTAACAACACCTCCCTGAAACTTCCGGAAAGGGGGCTCGTTTGCCTGCTCGGACCATCGGGAAGCGGAAAGACGACCCTCCTGAATGTGCTGGGAGGGCTGGACAGGGCGGACAGCGGCGAAATCATCTTTAAGGATTATGTGCTGAGGCGCTACCGCGCGGACACTTGGGATTACATCCGCAGCCGGCATTTCGGATATGTGTTTCAGAATTATGCTTTGCTTCCCGATATGACGGTCTATGAGAATCTGGAACTGGTTCTAAGAATTTTCAATCTTCCGAAAGAAGAAATCAATGCGCGGATAGATTATGCCCTCGCCGCGGTCGGAATGGAGAGATACAAAAAAAGAAAGGCGACCCAGCTTTCCGGCGGCCAGCAACAAAGAGTCGCGATTGCCCGGGCCCTGGTAAAGAGCCCCGATGTCGTGGTCGCGGACGAGCCGACGGGAAATCTCGACGAGAAGAACACAACCCAGGTCATGAACATCATCAAAAAAATTTCCCGGGACTGCCTGGTGCTTTTGGTAACCCATGAGCGGAGGCTGGCGGAGTTTTACGGTGACGTCATTTATGAAATCTCCGACGGAAGCGTTGTTCAGAAAAGGGAGTTTTTGGAAGCAAGGACCCTGGAGCAGATTGGCGACCGCAATCTCTACCTGCAGGAATTTCAGAAAACAGAAATCAAAGCGGAGGATTTGCATATAAAATATTTTTACGAGGACAGCGGACTGAAGATTGACCTGAACATCATCTATCGGGACGGAACATATTACATCAATGCTCCGGAAAACGTAAAAATCAAGCTCATCGACAGGGAGAGCGAAATCAAAGTCATTGATTCAAAGAAACCCGTCATCAGATCGGAAGAGATAGAAGAATTTGATTACCATTTGCCGCCGATCGAAAAAGCTCCGAAAAGAAATGTTTTCAGTTTTAAGAGAATTTTGAAATCGGCGCTCACGCACCTCGGGAGTCTCAGAAGGCGCCAGAAATTCATATATTTCGTCATGTTCCTCACCGCCGTCATGATCACCTCGGGCTTCATTAATTTATTCATGGCTCAACGCGTCAATGAAAAGGATTTTCTCTATTTCAACCGCAATTTGATTCAGGTGGATGGGGAGGAAATTACAAATGTTCAAGCGTTGAATGAATTCCTTGATGAGATCGGGGCAGATTATGCCATTCCGTCCCTCGCTCCCCCATACTTTTATGTCTCGGTCCGGCTCTACCAACAGTTTCCGGACATCACGAGATTGAATGTGCAGGCATCATTCATGCCGCTCGGAATCATTGAAAACCCGAAACCGCTGCTTGGGCGCCTGCCTGAAAAAAGCGATGAAGTGCTTGTGGACAAATATTTGGCAGACTCCATGCTTGCCTACTATGGCCTGCAGTCCAAGGGGGTTCTCTACCGCGAGCAATTGCTGGACATGGTTCTTGAAAGCGATGGTTGGAACTATAAAATTGTCGGAATCGCGGATAACAACAATCCCAATTTCTATCTCCTCGATTCTGAATACAAAGCACTGATGCTGCGGAACTTTTCGAGCCGAAACATCCGCCCCCTTTCCTTAAGCGCCGTCGAATGGTATTACGATCCCCTCGCATACGTTAATAATGTGGAAGAGCCGGTTGAAAAGCCGGTTTCCGAACTGGAACTGAAGGATGATGAAATCCTTGTTGACCTGCTTTTCTTTAATGATAACGGTCAAAGCACCAATTTCACCCTGCCTGGGGTGCTGAAAACATACAAAATCGTCGGCGTCTACCCGGGAAACCAACATACTATTCTGATGAATGATGAGGAAATCGATTATCTTTATGCCTCTCGCCTTGCCTGGCACCGGAGATTCGTCGTTTATGGCAAGGATAAAAATGCAATCCTTTCGAATATCGAAAGCCTGGGCATCAGAGCGGAAGACATGTATGAGCGCGCCTATGACCTCCAGAAGAAAATTGTTTTCTCGCCCGTGATCTACACCTTGGCAGTGCTCATCATTTCCGCATCCTCCGTCTTTCTCTATTTCCTGATGCGTTCCCGCCTCATTTCCAGGGTTTACGAAATCGGCGTTTATCGGGCGTTGGGCGTGAGAAAAACGAATCTATATTGGATGTTTTTTGTGGAAATTGTGTTGCTGACGAGCATCTCCGCGGTTTTCGGAATCGGGGCAGTGTCCTGGTTCGTCATTGAAATAAATAAGTCTTTTCCCGTTGTTTATTATCCATGGTTCTTGCCCATGCTTTCATTTGGTTTCATGCTCTGCATAAATTTACTGGTCGGTTTGCTTCCGGTTTGGAATTTGCTCAGGCTCACGCCCTCGCAGATATTATCGAAATATGACATCTGAGTAATAAAATGAAAACCTCTGCATAAATTGTCAGATGTTTCATTTTTAGACATATTTAAGATTATGTTATATAATATATTCATGACTTTTGCTAGAATGAGGTAATGGCATGCTTAAATTAATAAACATTACGAAGGATTATCCCTTCGGCGGCGGAAAGGTTGAAGCCCTGAAGGGCATCAGCCTGGAATTTAGGAAGAGCGAATTCGTCGCCATTCTCGGCCCCTCGGGCTGCGGAAAGACGACGCTGTTGAATATCATCGGCGGGCTGGACCGCTATACCTCCGGGGATTTGATCATCCGCGGAAAATCCACCAAACTATTCCGCGATCATGACTGGGACAGTTACAGAAACCACTCCATCGGATTCGTTTTCCAGACTTACAATCTGATCCCGCACCAAAACGTGCTCGGAAACGTCGAACTGGCGTTGACGCTTTCCGGAATTTCAAGGGCGGAAAGAAAGGCGCGCGCCATCGCGGCTCTGGAAAGCGTCGGTCTGGGCGACCAGATTTATAAAAAACCGAATCAGCTCTCCGGCGGACAGATGCAAAGAGTGGCTATTGCCCGCGCATTGGTGAACAATCCCGACATCATCCTGGCTGATGAACCGACCGGCGCCATCGACAGCGAAACCAGCCTTCAGATCATGGAAATTCTGAAAGAAATATCCAAAGACCGCCTGGTAATCATGGTCACGCACAATCCCGAACTTGCAACCCGCTACGCCACCAGAATCATCAATTTGCTGGACGGGCTTGTGACATCGGATTCAAAACCGCTGCGGCCGGAAGAACTTGAGGAAGTAAAAAAAGAAGAAAAGAAAAAGAAAGCGAGAAAAGAAAGGACTTCCATGTCCTTCATCACCGCCTTCGGGCTCAGCCTGAAGAATCTGCTGACGAAGAAAATGCGGACCCTGATAACCGCCTTCGCCGGAAGCATCGGCATCATCGGGATTGCCCTTGTCGCCTCGGTCGCGAACGGATTCCAAAACTACATCGACAAAATGCAAAGCGACACCCTGTCCGGTTTTCCTTTGGAAATTGCAAGAAAAGCAACCGATTATGAAGCGCTGCTGGAGATGCGTCCTTCGAGGAGCGATGCGGAGGAATACCCCGATGAAGAAAAGGTTTATGTCAACAAAATAAAAGATGTTTTTGATAAAATATCAATCAGTAACGACATCACCGATGAATACATAAACAATGTCATAGAAAAAATCGATCCCACGCTTTATAACTCCATTGTTTATGAGTACGGAACGGCTCTGAATGTTTTTAAAGAATATAATATTAATGGGCAGGATTATTATTTGAAGGTCCCGCTCATGAACTGGTCGCCGATTCCGAAGGCCCATTCCGATGAAGAATATTCCTTCTTTGAAAGCCAATACGACGTCATCGGCGGCAGGCTTCCGGAAGGGAAAGAAGAACTGGTTCTCGTCGTCAACAAATACAACCAAATCAGCGATTTTGTTTTTGAAAGCCTTGGGATAGCCGCCGAAGACCGCGAGAGCTTTGATTTTGATGAATTGATCGGCACGAAATACAAATTGCTTTTGAACGATGCGATTTATTCTTATAATGACGAAGCCGGGAGATTCGCATCGAAGATCATCAAAATTCAGAACATTGAGTTTGTTTCCGAAGAAACATACAATACGAAAGGTCCGGACGCCATTGAATTGGAAATCGTCGGCATCGTCCGCACCAATGAAATAACGGAAATCGGCGCCTTGGACGGAGCGATTGGTTATACTGTCGATTTGATTGATTATGTTTTGGAAAGGAACGAAAACTCGGAAATTGTCAGCTGGATGCATGAAAACGAACTCCTTGATCCGCTGACGGGCGGAGAGTATATCGACACGACCGACAAAACGGCCGAAGACCAAAGAGAAGAGGACCGGGCGAGATACGGGGCTTTGAAAAAGCCGGTAATAATCAAAATCTTCCCCGTTGATTTTGCTGCCAAGGAAAAAATAAAAGCCTATCTCGACGAATACAACGAAAACAAAAAAGCCGAAGCAATTGCAGAATATTATCGCGAACTGGGAATTACGGAAGCGGAAGCCACCGAAGAGCAAAAAGAAACGGCAAAAAGGATCGGGCATGCCGCTGGCGTCTACTATACCGATCTGATGGGAGTGATGGAAAGTTCCCTGAACACTTTGATCGACGCCATCAGCATCGTTCTCATCGTTTTCACTTCCATCTCCCTGGTCGTTTCTTCGATCATGATTGGAATCATTACCTATATTTCCGTTTTGGAAAGAACGAAGGAAATCGGAATCTTGCGGAGCATCGGCGCGCGGAAGAAAGACATCGCAAGGGTGTTCAATGCGGAAGCGATTATCATCGGTTTGCTTGCGGGAACGATCGGAATAACCATCACCCTGATTTCCCTGATTCCGATCAACCAACTCCTGAAGAGGCTTTCTTCCATTCCCAATCTTGCCATCCTCGCCCCGCAGACGGCTATCGCTCTGATTATCATCAGCATTTTCCTGACTTTCATCGCCGGGCTGATTCCGTCCGGGCTCGCGGCTAAGCGCGATCCGGTGATTGCTCTGCGCACCGAATGAGAAAAAACCCTTTTGTTTTAAAACAAAGGGTTTTTTAAGTTATTATTTCCAAGCAAAATGTTTTCTGAAATTGGAAAAATATAAACGGTGAAAACATGAAAAAGCTGATAATATTATTGATTCTTTTGTATGTCATCATTTGTTGTAATACAAAAAAGAAAGAAAAGGAAGAGATTCCGGAAGAAGGGGAAAAAATCGTTTCCTTGGTCGCATTCGGAGACAACCTCATCCATGACACCATTTATGTCTCTGCCCAAACTTCTTCGGGTTATGATTTTCGGCCGATATTGATTGATGTCAAGGAATACATCCAGAACTTTGATCTTCGTTTCATCAATCAGGAAACAATCCTCGGCGGAAGTGAACTCGGGCTATCTACCTATCCCGCGTTCAACACCCCACAGGAGATGGGCGATGCTTTGATCGATGCGGGGTTCAATCTAATTTCACTCGCAAACAACCACACCCTTGACCGCGGGGAAAAAGCCGTCATCAATTCCGTCAATTATTGGAACAGTAAGGACGTGATCCATTCCGGTTCCGTTCTGAGCCCAGACGAATCACAAGTCAAAATATTTGAAATAAAAGGCATTAAATTTGCTTTCGTCGCCTACACTTACGGCACGAACGGAATCCCACATCCCAGCGGAAAAACTCATTTGGCGAATGTTTACAGCAATGAGAAAGCGAGGGAAGATTTGAAGTACGTGCGGAATATCGTCGATGTCATCATTGTCTCAATGCATTGGGGTGAAGAGTACCAGGATTATCCGAATGAAACGCAAATCAGCCAAGCCCGGCATTTGGCGTCGCTCGGCTGCGACATCATCATCGGCCACCATCCCCATGTCATCCAGCCGGTGGATTTACTTGAAAACGAAGACGGCAGGAATACCTTCGTCATGTATTCATTAGGAAATTTTCTTTCGGATCAAAAGGGTCTTGACAGGTTGATCGGCATGGGGGCAAGTCTTGACATCAGGAAGGATGAGAGCGGAAACATCAGCTTGGAAAATTTCAGGGCAAAATTGCTCTACCGTTATAAAAACTATAATGACAACTCTTTCCGGCTTTTGTTTTTTGAGGATTTGAACAATGATTTTTTAAAAGATTACGCCCTATATTTTTCGGAAAAAGAGGCTTTGATTAAATATTATTTTCAAGACATCGACGTAAGTTAAATTAAAGAGAGGCATTCCTCTCTTTTTAATTTGCTGAAAATGTTTTACCGGACAAAACATCAAATGCGCTGGTATTTACACCCTAATTGTGGTATAATACAAAAAGATAAAAGGTGGTGAAAACGGATGTCTATCTTTGAATCGATTCAGGCGGCGGAAAAGAAGGCCGAAGGTATTCGGGCGCGGGCTCTGCGGGAAGCGGACGCGCTTGTTGAGAAAACCAGAATCGAAAGCGAAGAGAAAGCAAGGAAGCTCTATGCGGAGGCATCTTCGGAAGAACAAAGAATAAATGCGGAAATCGAACAGTCCGTTCTGAAGAAAGCTAAAGAAATTGAAACTCAGACGCAAAGAACCGTAGAAGAATTGCGGGGACTTGTGGAAGAGAGAAGGGAGCGGGCGGTTGATTTCATTCTGGGGAAGGTTTTTGAGTTATGATCGTTCCGATGAAAAAAGCCAAACTTGTCGTCATGAAGGACGACAAGGATGAATTACTGAAATCCCTCCAGAAAGCAGGCGTTTTCATGCCGATTCCGCTTCCGGAAGGGGAGACGGCGGGTGATGCCGCGCAGGAAGAAGCCCTCTTGCAAAGGGCCGAGAAATCCCTGAAATTGCTTAAGAAGTTCCGCGAAAAAGAAGGTTTGGTTCGCAGCGAGAGGGTTGTGGAAGAAGAGGAATTTACGAAGCTCGATCCGCTGCGCCAAGCAATGCTTTCGGAAATCGAAGAAACCGATATGAAGATTGCGGAACTGGAATCGGAAAATGAAACTTTAACCGAGCAGATTAATTATTTTCTGCCCTGGCGGGATTTGGACATCAGGCTTTCCGAACTTTCCGGAACCAAGCACTCCGTTTTCCATACCGGTTTCATCAAACCAGCAAGAAAAGACGATTTGGCACTTGCGGTGTTGGAAGCGGGCGGAGAATATAAGGAACTGGGATTGGGAGCGGACGGTTTGGCGATCCTCATCGTCAATTATGTGCATGATGATGCGGAAGTGATGGAAAAAGCCAAAGCCCTTGGGTTTTTGGAAACGAACCTGCCCAGGGAAGAGCGGTTCGTTTCGGAAATCATTTCTGAAAATGAAGACAAGATAAAAGAGAATCTGAAAGAAATCGAGCGTTTGCAAGCAAAGCTTGAAGAGTTTGCGCGTGAATCGGAAAAGATAGAGGTTTTGAACGACCAACTGGCAAGCATCGGCGCGCTCAAGAAAGCGCCCTTGAAAATGACCTTGGAGACAGTTTATCTTGAAGGTTGGGTCAGGAGCGATCAGACCGATAAATTTAAGAAGGCTATCGCAAGGGCGATGGATTTATATGATTTGGAACTCGTCGATCCCTCTCCCGAGGACAAGCCGCCGACATATACCAAGAACAACCCCTTAGTCACGCCATTCGAAGCGATCACCGACATGTTTTCCAGGCCGAGCCGGTACGATGTCGACCCCAATCCGGCGATGTCTTTTTGGTTCTGGATGATTTTTGGGATGATGATGGGGGATGTCGGCTATGGTTTGTTGATGTTTGTCCTTTTCCTAGTTCTGATAAAAATCAGAAAACCGAAAGGGGACAGCTTAAAACTTTTTAAATTGCTGCTTTATTCGAGCATCACGACGATCTTTTGGGGTGTGATGTTCGGCAGTTATTTCGGTTATACCATCAATCCGATTTTGCTTGAGCCGATGAATAATTTGACCGATTATTTAGTTTTTTCTTTCGTCATTGGCGCATTGCATGTGATAACCGGAATTTTGCTTGCAGCCTATGCGAATATCAGAGAAGGGAAATGGCTGGATGCTCTTTTTGACCAGCTTTCCTGGATTTTGATAATCTTGGGGCTGATGTTATTGCTTCTTACTTCGATTATGCCCTCACTTCTGGGATTGGATTCAATCGGCAACCTGGACCTTTCGTTCCTGCAGAAACTGGAACCGGCAGCCCTTCCGCTCATGATTACGGGTGCAGCGATTATATTGTTGACTGCCGGAAGAAACAAAAAGAACATTTTCGGAAAAGTCTTTGGCGGGTTTTTGGAACTTTATAACATCACGGGTTATGCGAGCGACATCCTGTCATATTCCCGTATTATGGCCTTGAGTCTATCGACAGCTATCATTGCCTATGTGATGAACATATTGGCAGAGATGGTCATGGGGAGCTTCATCGGCTATTTCGTGGCGGCAGTGATTTATTTGATTGGGCATGTTTTCAATCTCGTGATGGGGTTGCTATCAGCCTATGTCCATGACAGCAGGTTGCAATACATCGAATTTTTCGGTAAATTTTACGAAGGCGGTGGCGAAAAATTCGTTCCGCTCTCTTATAAATTAAAATACATCGATCAGATACAAGATCAAGACGCAAAACAGGAGGTATATTGATAATGACTGAAGGATTGTTGATTGCCATTATTGGCGCAGCGGTTGCTGCGATTCTGGGCGGGCTCGGATCCGCAATCGGCGTGCAGATGGCAGGAAAGGCATCTGCTGGGGTTTGTAGCGAGAACCCCGATTTGTTCGGAAAAGTTTTGATTTTGCAGGCTTTGCCGGGAACGCAGGGCATTTACGGTTTCATCGTCGCAATTATGGTAATGATTAAATTGGGATTGCTCGGGGGCTCCCCCGCCCAACTAAGCACTGGCGAGGGCTGGGCTTATTTCGGAGCCTGCATGCCGATTGCTCTCATCGGCCTGATTTCCGCGATTCTGCAGGCCAGGACCGCCGTCAGCGCCATCCACATGACCGCCAAACAACCCGAAGCTTCCGCAAAAGGCATGACAATGACCGCGATGGTTGAAACCTACGCGATTCTTGCCCTCTTGGCAAGCATTTTGCTCGTGCTCGGTCTATAAAAAAGAGGATGATTGGCAGTGGCAAAAACGATATATGAAAAAATTGAAAACAAAGCTTTGAAAGATGCGGAAGAAATAATCAAAATCGGTCGGGAAAGAGCCCGCCAGGTTGAGGAAAGGATTATTTCCAAAGCGAAAGCAACCATTGAAAAAAACTTGGAGAAAGTCCGCGAAAAGGGGCGGGAATATCTCAAAACAAAAACGACGGAGCTTGAACAGCAGGCGTGGCAGCAGGTGCTCTCCGCCAAAAAGGAAC
>FZPS01000115.1_pt336 | contig 26343 bp, 31 predicted proteins | sample 1817821 | NCBI WGS metagenome assembly FZPS01 (sample SAMEA104158645, study PRJEB21678) | metagenome | place: Germany | collected 2015-04-21 | reverse complement strand
GTATAACATTAAGATGAACTTATAATACTGATATTTCATTTCTTACTTTACTCCTTTCAAAAGGTTTGTTTTTTTTTTTTCAGTTTATAAGTTCGTCTCAATGTTATACAGTACTTATACCAAACTATACAATAATTATATTTTAAACAACAGAAAGGAGACCATAAGTGTGAGAAATAATAAACCCGTGACCTCTTCTAAGTCTCCGAGGAAGGTTAGACCTGCTTTATCCCCAGAAGCTAGAGAGAATCAACTGATATCTTTAGCTACAGATTTAGTTGAAAAACGGTTGATAGAAGGCACTGCGTCGTCACAAGAGACGACTCATTTTTTAAAACTAGCAACATCTAAATATGTAGTGGAAAAAGAAATTCTCGAGAATAAGAAAGAATTAATAAAGGCACAAACCCAATCTCTACAATCATCACAAAAAATCGAAGAACTTTACACGAACGCCCTTAATGCTATGAAAAGGTATAGCGGCCAAAGTGAGGAAGACAATGATTAGGACATATTCGGATTTATGTAAATTGGTTTCTTTTGAAGAACGCTATTTATATTTAAAACTTAACGGGTCGACCGGTGAAGAGACATTTGGATTTGATAGATTTATAAATCAGAAGTTTTATAAGTCGCCCGAATGGAAAGCTGTTCGGGATTTTGTAATAATTAGAGATAACGGATGCGATCTTGGTTTGATCGATATTCGAGGAAAAATCATCGTTCATCATATGAACCCAATTTCAAAAAACGACATAGCTGAAAGAAGTGATTTATTATTAAATCCAGAGTTTTTAATTTCTACGTCTCACGCAACTCATAACGCAATACATTATAGCGACGAAAAATTGCTAATGTCTAATTTAGTTGTAGAGAGATTACCAAATGATACTTGTCCGTGGAAAAAATAAAGGAGGTCTTATGGTATGGACAGTATATTGACATCGATTAAGAAACTTCTCGGGATCGAGAAAGAGTATACGCACTTTGATGACGATCTAATTATACACATAAATTCAGCGCTATCAATATTAAACCAGATTGGGGTTGGTCCGCCAGACGGTTTTTCAATCCGTGACGATACTTCGGTATGGAACGACCTCATCTCGGATGAAACACAACTCGAATTAATAAAATCATATATCCATATGAAAGTTAAACTCATATTTGATCCTCCACTTAGTGCGGCTTTAATCGAGTCCACTAATCGAACAATTTCTGAATTCGAATGGAGAATACAAGCTATGTCTGATTCTATAAGAAACAACCAATAACGGAAGGAGGAAATCAAAATGAATAAAAATACTCTAACCCATTATGGCGTTCTAGGGATGAAATGGGGTGTTAGACGATATCAGAACAAAGATGGAACGCTTACGTCATTGGGTAAGAAAAGATATTCGAACGGCGAAAACAAGAATAACGTCAAAAACATGTCTGACGACGAGTTACGAAAAGTAGTAAACCGTCTTCAGATGGAAAAGCAATATTCCCAATTATCTAAAAGTAACACGGTCAAAGGTAAAGAATATGTACAAAAAATTACTAAGGCTGGCACAACAGTTGCCGCAGTTACCTCTACCGCTCTTACTATATATAATAATACTGAAAGAATTAAAGCAATACTTAAGAGTAAGATTGCAAAAGCGTAAGGAGAGTTGATTATGGCATTATCAAACACTGCCGTTCCAAAATACTACGGCATGTTTAGAGATGCCGTTCTCCGAGGAGATATCCCCGTAAACGAAGAGATTTCGATGGAGATGAATCGAATCGACGATCTCATAGCCAACCCCGGAGTTTACTATGACGGTCGAGTAGTCGAAGGTTGGATTAATTATTGTGAATCTGAATTAACTTTAACCGATGGCGGCGATTTGCACTTGTTAGATACTTTTAAGTTATGGGGTGAACAAGTTTTTGGTTGGTATTACTTCGTTGAAAGAAGCGTTTATGAACCGAATCCAGATGGACACGGTGGAAAGTATGTTAAAAAAACAATAAAAAAACGCTTAATTAACAAACAGTATCTTATCGTTGGAAGAGGGGCTGCTAAATCTCTGTACGATTCCTGTATTCATTCGTATTTCCATAACGTCGATACTACGACAACCCATCAAATCACAACTGCCCCGACAATGAAACAAGCAGAAGAAGTTATGTCTCCAATTCGTACAGCTATAACCAGGTCCAGAGGTCCATTGTTTAAATTTCTAACAGACGGTTCTCTGCAAAACACAACAGGTTCAAAAGCTAAACGAATGAAACTAGCATCGACCAAAAAGGGTATCGAGAACTTCTTAACTGGTTCTATCATCGAAGTAAGACCGATGTCTATAGCCAAACTCCAAGGTCTGAGGGCTAAAGTAGCTACCGTAGACGAATGGCTTTCTGGCGATATCAGGGAAGACGTCATAGGTGCTATTGAGCAGGGTGCGTCTAAACTTGATGATTATATAATAATAGCCACCAGTTCAGAGGGGACAGTCCGTAATGGCAGCGGCGATACAATCAAAATGGAGTTAGCAGAAATACTTAAGGGCGATTACATAAATCCTCATGTTTCGATTTGGTGGTATAAACTCGATTCTGTCGATGAGGTTTCCAATCCTGAAATGTGGATTAAAGCAAATCCTAATCTAGGAAAAACTGTAACATACGAAACATACCAATTAGATGTTGAACGAGCTGAAAAAGCTCCGGCAGCTAGAAATGATATTTTAGCAAAGCGTTTCGGAATACCGATGGAGGGGTACACTTATTACTTTACTTACGAAGAAACCCTTCCTCATAATAAACAAGATTTTTGGCAAATGCCTTGTGCGTTAGGTGGCGACCTTTCGCAGGGCGACGACTTCTGTGCATTTACGTTTCTGTTTCCGTTATCCAATGGTTGTTTTGGAGTTAAGACTCGAAATTATATATCTTCATTGACGCTTCATAAACTACCAGCAGCGATGCGAATCAAATATGATCAATTTATGAGAGAAGGCAGTCTTGTCGTCCTGGAAGGTACTGTTTTAGACATGATGCAGGTTTATGACGATTTAGACGACCACATAATCGAACGTGGGTATGATGTTCGATGTTTTGGATTCGACCCATATAATGCAAAAGAGTTTGTGGAGAGATGGGAACGAGAAAACGGACCGTTTGGTATCGAAAAAGTTATACAGGGTGCAAAAACAGAATCCGTTCCTTTAGGAGAGTTGAAAAAACTTTCTGAGGAACGGATGCTTTTATTTGACGAGGATTTAATGACGTTCGCGATGGGTAATTGTATAACACTGGAAGATACAAACGGAAATAGGAAGTTATTTAAGAAACGATATGAGCAGAAGATCGATGCTGTGGCCGCTATGATGGACGCTTATATTGCTTATAAAGCTAACAAGGATGCTTTTGAGTAGAGAAAGGAGGTGGTGATAATATGGAGGTGACTTTTGGTTCTAGGTTGAAACATGCTTGGAATGCTTTTTTTAATAGAGGCCCTGTGTATAATTTTCAAAATGTCGGGAGGAGTTATTCTTATAGACCCGATAGACCACGTCTAAGTTGTGGTAACGAGCAATCTATTGCCACGTCTGTGTATAATCGTATTGCTTTGGATGTAGCGTCCATTAATATTCAACATGTTAAACTAGACGATAATAGCAGGTTTCTATCAACTATTAATTCTGGATTAAATAATTGTTTGAGTTTAGAAGCCAACATTGATCAGACAAATAGAGCATTTATTCAGGATGTAGTAATGTCTATGCTAGACGAGGGATGTGTTGCTATCGTTCCTGTGGATACTAATAACAATCCTTCTGTTACCAACTCATATGATATTTTGACAATGAGAACTGGTAAAATACTAGAATGGTATCCTAAACACGTAAAGGTTCTCGTATATAACGAAAACACAGGGATAAAAGAATCGGTTACGGTGCCTAAACATACGGTGGCCATAGTGGAAAATCCACTATATGCGGTTATTAACGAACCGAATTCGACAATGAAGCGACTTGTCCGAAAACTCAATCTGTTAGACGTAGTCGACGAACAGAGCAGTTCGGGTAAATTGGACATAATTATTCAGTTGCCATATGTGATTAAAACCGAAGCAAGACGTCAACAAGCCGAGAGTAGGCGGGCAGATATAGAACAACAATTAGCTGGTAGTAAGTATGGTATTGCTTACACCGATGGTACGGAACGTATCACACAGTTGAATCGACCAGCTGAAAACAATTTAATGAAACAGATTGAATATCTAACGAGTATGCTATACAGCCAGTTAGGGATCACTCAAAGTATATTAGATGGTACGGCTGACGATAAAACGATGTTAAATTATTATAATAGGACTATTGAACCCATTATTTCGGCGGTGGTTGATGAGATGAAACGAAAATTCCTAACTAAAACTGCCCGAACACAACTACAGTCTATTTCAATATTTAGAGATCCGTTTAAATTAGTTCCAATAAACGAGATATCTGAGATTGCAGATAAGTTTACCAGAAACGAAATTATGACATCCAACGAGGTTCGACAATTAATAGGTATGAAACCATCGGATGACCCGAAAGCAGACGAACTTAGAAATAAGAACCTAAGTCAAGCAAAGAGCGATAAAACTGAATTACCAAATAATGTGACTGAAGAAAAGATCGAGAAAGCGATTAAAAAATAAAGGGAGGTTAATAATATGAGAAACGAAGTTTATGCTAGTTATCACGAAAAATTTGTTAAAAATACAATCATATACGCGTCGTTGGATACTAATTTATTGTATTTTTCAAAAGACATGACCCCTAAAGATTTAGTGTCTAAAAAGGAACTTAAAAACCTATTCGAAAAAGGCTTGATAATCGACGATGGTCGCAATCTTTACAAACCGGTCAAACTATCAAAAAATCCAGAGACAAACGAATACAACGTTGTTGTTTATGATGAAACTGAAGCTTATGTCTTTTCTTCAGAAGATGGTGAAGTATTTCCATTGTCTCCAACTTATGATGATAGTACAAGAGTTATAACTATACCAGGTCAAGACGGGGTGTTGTATTTTAAGGGTTCTTCAGAGACCGCTCTGGTTCCCGGCGTCCAGACAGCATTAGCAATTGGGGTCGAAAGTGTTACTATTACGGCTAAACCGGATGAAGGTTATGTATTTGACCCGGAATCCGTATTAGTGTGGGAATTCGACACAAGAATAGAAGTAACACCTGCTGCGGCTACTTTTAACGATTCTACCGGAGTTATAACAATTCCTTTGGAAACCGGATGCATTTATAAAATAGACGGTCTAGTCGTGCAATCCGGTCCACAAGATCCAATAGCTAAAGACACGGAAGTCGTTGTTACCGTTGTAGCGGATCAGGGTTATAAACTCGATAAGGATTCCGTAGTAGAATGGACCTTCGAATGGTCTGTCTAATAAGAAAGGAGAAAAATCAAAATGAATAAAAAAATTAATAGATACGATTTCGGTGGATGGGCCACTAGAAACGATCTACTCTGTGCAGACGGTCGCACTATAAAAAAAGGTGCTTTTAAACACAATGATGGACAAACAGTTCCGCTGGTTTGGAATCATCAACATAACGAACCAGAAAATATTTTAGGTCATGCTGTACTCGAGAACAAAGACGATGGTGTATATGCATATGGTTTGTTTAATGACTCCGAAGCTGGACAAGCGGCAAAAAAATTAGTTCAACACGGCGACGTTAGATCACTGTCCATATATGCCAATCAATTAAAACAATCTGGCATGAATGTGATACACGGAGCTATTCGTGAAGTTTCACTAGTTCTTGCTGGAGCTAATCCAGGAGCCTTTATAGATTCCGTTATGGCTCATGGATTAGATGAAGAAACGGGCGTTATTGTCGGATATGATGAAAATATTATGTTGTATCATTCCGAGGACAATAAACAGTCTAATGAGAAAAAAGAAACTAAGAAGAAAACAGACGAAGACGAGGAAACCGTTGCCGACGTATTCAAGACTCTTAACGAAAAACAGAAAAATGTAGTGTACGCGATGATCGGACAGGCTCTCGAGGAAAAAGAAGAACCTGACGATGATAATTTAAAAGGGGGAAATACTAATATGAAACACAACGTATTCGAAAATGAAGGTAATAACAACGACACACTTAGTCATTCAGACATGACAACTATTATTTCAGACGCTAAACGCTACGGGTCTCTTAGAGAAAGCGTCCTTGCTCACGGTATTGAACAAATCGATTATCTGTTCCCAGATGCAAAAACGGTTACAAATACTCCACAATTCATACAAAGAGATACGGGATGGGTGCAGAAGATCATGTCCGGAGTACACCGTACACCTTTTTCTCGTATAAAATCTATATTCGCAGATATTACAGAGGAAGATGCTAGAGCTAAAGGGTATATTAAGGGAAAACTTAAAAAAGACGAAGTGTTCTCTCTACTTAAGAGAACGACTGCACCGACTACCGTATATAAGAAGCAGAAATTAGATCGTGACGACGTCGTTGATATTGTCGATTTCGATGTTGTTAATTGGCTCAAATCAGAGATGCGTTTGATGTTGGATGAGGAAATTGCACGTGCTGCTCTAGTTGGGGATGGTAGACTAAATTCGTCAGACGATAAAATCAACGAACAGAACATTCGTCCAATATGGACCGATGCTGACCTATATACTATCAAGACGCCCGTTACCGTAGCGGCAAATGCTACCGCTGATCAGAAAGCAAAGGCGTTTATTCGTGCGGCTATTAAATCTCGCAAGAACTACAAGGGTTCTGGAGAACCTACTCTGTATACTACTGAAGACGTACTTACTGACTGTCTATTAATGGAAGACACAACTGGTCGTGCCATCTATGATTCCGTAACAAAACTCGCTACGGCTCTTCGCGTTAAGGAAATTGTGACCGTTCCTATTATGGAGAATCTCAGCAGAACAGCCGAGGGCGTGACATATGATCTTATGGGTATTATTGTAAACCTAACGGATTACAATATCGGGGCAGATAAAGGTGGAGCAGTCAATATGTTTGACGACTTCGATATAGATTACAATGCTCAGAAATATCTCATCGAAACTCGTTGCTCAGGTGCGTTAATTAAACCTTACTCTGCTATTGCGTTAGAATTAACAACCGGAGAAGAGAGTCAAGGTTAAATAATAATAGATTAAGAAGGAGATAATTCAAAATGGCAAAGTTTTACGGTGAAATAGGATATGCAGAAACAGTCGAAACGGTCCCTGGAGTATGGCAAGAACAAATAGTAAAACGCAATTACACAGGAGATGTTATAAGGAATACTAGTAAAATCCGAGGCGGAGAACATCTCAACGACAACATCGTTCTAGATAACAAACTGAGTATCATAGCAGATCCGTATGCTTTGAATAATTTCTCCACAATGAGATATATTAAATGGGACGGGGCTTTTTGGAAAATTACTTCGGTAGAAATCCAGAGGCCTCGTCTTATTTTAACTATAGGAGGGGTATACAATGAACAAACGTCTGGAACTACATGATATTCTGGTAAATTTACTCGGAAATCGAAATGTATATTTCCAACCCCCAAGTACTGTTAAAATACAATATCCTTGTATAGTCTACGCACGAAATACGATAAAAACAACACATGCAGACGACTTACCGTATAATAACAAAACCTGTTACACGGTTACTGTAATCGACACCAATCCTGATAGCATGATAAATGCAAAGATTGGGAATTTGCCTCTTTGCAAATTCAGTCGACATTATACGGCGGATAACTTAAATCACGACGTGTATAACGTCTACTATTGATGAATAATGGAGGTAAAATATGAAACTAGTTTGGGATAAAACATCCGAGAGATTATATGAGACCGGTGTTCGTAACGGTGTACTTTATAATCGCGATGATGAAAATCTATACACAAAGGGTGTAGCATGGAACGGTCTTATTTCTGTAACAGAGAGCCCCTCTGGGGCCGAATCCAACGCTGTATACGCTGACGATATAAAATATCTAAACCTTGTTTCAGCTGAGGAATTCGGTGCTACTATTGAAGCGTACACATACCCTGAAGAGTTTGGGGTGTGCGACGGGTCGGCTGAAATAGCACCAGGAGTATATGCTGGGCAACAGAAACGTGAAATGTTCGGCCTATCATATAGAACAGTTTTAGGAAATGACGTTGACGGAGATGAGTATGGATATAAAATCCACTTGATATATAATGCGATGGCGGCACCATCTGAGAAAGCATACTCGACTATCAACGATAGTCCTGAGGCTATTACTTTCTCATGGGAAGTTACAACGACACCTGTCCCAGTCCCAGGATTTAAACCAACAGCTTCTTTAACTTTTGATTCGACAAAGGTCGATGCCGATAAACTCGCAGCGTTAGAAGAAATTTTATATGGAAAAGATGCTGATGGTGACACACCAGCAGTACCGGCAAGATTACCACTTCCTGAAGAAGTAATAACTCTTATGACTGCCGAAGGTTAGAACCAAAACACACATTAAATATATGAGATGGGAGTCGTTATTTCGACTCCCTATTTTTAATTTTATGAAAGGAGAAATACTAATGCTTAAAAAAACAATAACTTATATAGATTATGATGGTAACGAAAGAACGGAGGATTTCTATTTCAATCTATCAAAAGCGGAGCTTGTAGAAATGGACGCTAGTACTACAGGCGGATTAGCAAAAATGATTACTAAGATTGTCGCTGAACAAGATAGTAAACGTATCATTGAGTATTTTAAAAATCTTGTATTAAAATCTTACGGCGAAAAAAGTCCTGATGGAAGAAGGTTCATCAAATCGGCAGAACTATCTGATGCCTTTTCGCAGACGGAAGCTTACTCGGAAATATTCATGGAATTAGCAACTGACGCCGAAGCTGCTGCGAAATTTGTAAATGGTATTGTTCCGAAAAACATGGCTGAACAAATGACAACGAAAAAATAAAAGATTAGGAGAGGATAGGGGTGCTTAATATCACCATACCAGAAATGGAATATTGGGACGAACTACGGTCTATTTTTGTTACCACTAAGAGTCAAAAACTTCAATTAGAGCATTCCCTGGTCTCCATTTCAAAATGGGAGGCTATGCATAACAAACCGTTTCTCAGCAATGATGAAAAAACGAAAGACGAGACGATTGATTATATTCGATGCATGGTTATAACCCAAAATGTTAATCCCGATATATATGCTAATTTACCCGAAACCGTATATAAACAGATAACAGAATATATAAATGCCCCAATGACAGCAACATGGTTTAGTAATCAACCCTCACAAAAAAGCAGAGAGGTTATTACCTCAGAAATAATATATTATTGGATGATTACGCAAAACATACCGATGGAGTGTCAAAAATGGCATCTTAATAGATTGTTAACGTTAATAAGGGTTTGTAGCATTAAGAATCAACCCGCAAAAAAAATGAGACGCAAGGAAATGTTGGCACGTCGAAAAGCATTAAACGAATCTCGACGATCCCGAATAAATACGAAAGGATGACGAACAATGACAGATAAATGTAAACTCTGTGGAAACATACTTACCGATAAAGATGTTCCCGATGAGGAATTTAATGCTTGTAATAATTGTCAAGAAACTACTCTAGACGAATTAAGCAATGGGAAAGGAGAAAAAGATGAGTAACTCACCATTAGTTAATTACAAAAAACTATCGCCGAATATGAATACCCCCCGTAATCATGTGATTGATACTATATCGATACACTGTGTTGCCGGAAACATATCAATCGAAACGCTAGGAGATATATTCGCTTCACCATCGAGAGCGGCTAGTTCTAACTATGGAGTTGGCACCGATGGTCGAGTAGGAATGTATGTAGAAGAGAAAAATCGTTCCTGGTGTACGGGATCTAGAGATAACGACCATCGAGCAGTCACCATCGAAGTATGTAACGACGGCGACGCTTCAACTGGTTGGCACGTAAGCGATAAAGCAATGAATTCGCTTATAGAATTGATTGCTGATATTTGTTCGAGAAACGGAATTAAAAAACTCTTATGGAAAGGCGATAAAAGTTTAATAGGACAGGTTGACAAACAAAATATGACCGTACATAGATGGTTCGCTAACAAAAGTTGCCCTGGCGATTATTTATACAGTAAACATGGGTTCATTGCGAATTCGGTAAATGAAATACTTAACGCTAACCATACCCCAACGTCTACAAAACTAAGCGTGGAAGAGATTGCTTGTGCGGTAATCCGAGGCAAATTCGGCAACGGCTCAGAAAGAATAAATAAACTCACCGAAGCAGGATACAATGCTGCCGAAATACAAAACAAGGTTAACGAGATTTTGGCAGAAAGTGATTCGTCTGTCACGCCCCCACAAAAGGCGTCAATAGAAGACGTGGCCCGAGAGGTAATTCAAGGAAAATGGGGTAATGGTTCAGCCAGGGTCAATCGTCTAACCTCAGCTGGATATAATGCGAGCGAGATACAGTCTAAGGTTAACGATATTCTTTCGGGTAATAAAACCACAACACCAAGCAAAGAAACTTTAGAACCTTATTTGGTTCGAATTAATGCTAAAGCTCTTAATGTTCGAAAAGGACCAAGTATCAACAATCCGGTCGTAAAGACTCTCGTTAACGATAAGAACACGTACACTATCGTTGAAGAGTCGACCGATAAACAATGGGGTAAGTTAAAATCGGGCATTGGATGGGTTAAATTAGAGTATACTATTAAACAGTAAGGAGAATCAAAATGGCAGTAGTGATAAAGCATAGAGGAAGTTTTAACAACACTCGAAAATTTTTAACTAAGGTTAGAACAATAAATTTTAGAAACATTTTGGATTCATATGGACAAAAAGGAGTCATTGCTCTTGCTTCAGCTACTCCGTTTGATACTGGTTTAACCGCTAAATCATGGGGATATGAAATAAAGATCAACAAGGGTTCTTTTTCTATCATATGGACGAACTCTAATGTTGTCGACGGGGTTCCTATTGCCATCATATTGCAATATGGACATGGCACGCGTAATGGTGGATTCGTTCAAGGGCGGGATTATATAAACCCTGCCCTTCAACCTATATTCGATAAAATTTCAGAAGACTTATGGCGGGAGGTGGCTAAATTATGAGTAGGACAATCGATTCAAGAATTGTTGAAATACAGTTCGATAATAGACAATTCGAATCAAACGTCAAAACTTCAATGTCAACTCTTGATAAACTTAAACAGAGTTTGAATCTGACCGAAGCCTCAAAAGGTTTAGAAAACGTAGGTACTGCCGCTAACAACGTCAACATGTCAGGACTTAGCGGTGCTGTAGAAACTGTTCGTATGAAGTTTTCAGCTCTTGAAGTCATAGCAGTAACCGCCCTCGCTAATATTACAACGTCGGCAATGAGGGCGGGTAGTTCTCTACTTAAAAATACGATAGGCGCTATCGCCGAAGGTGGTAAAAGAAGAGCGTTAAACATCGAACAAGCAAAATTCCAGTTTAAAGGACTGGGTATGGACGTTGAAGCCACAATGGCAGACGCTAGTTATGCTGTTGATGGAACCGCATTCTCTTTAGATGCCGCTGCCAAAGTAGCATCACAATTAGGAGCTTCCGGAATGCGTGCTGGCGATGACATGCGTAAATCTTTGAGGGCGGTCTCTGGTGTTGCCGCTATGGCGGGATCTTCGTATGAGGATATAGGTAACGTGTTCACCAAGGTTGCAGGACAAGGTCGTTTAATGGGCGACGACTTGTTAAGACTATCGTCTAGAGGTATAAACGCTGCGGCCACCATAGCTAAGGAATTAAACATAACCGAAGCCGAAGTCAGAGCCATGGTTACTAAAGGTGAAGTAGATTTTCAAACATTTGCAAATGCTATGGATTCGGCTTTCGGAGAACACGCAACCGCGGCTAATGAAACTTTTACTGGTTCTTTATCTAACGTAAAAGCCGCTTTAGGCAGAATCGGCGAGAATATATACGGACCTTTACATAAAAACATGATAGCTCCATTAAACGAACTTCGATTAAAGATAAATGAAGTTGCAAAAATACTAGAACCAGTGTTCGCCAAATTAGCAATACTCATGGAAAAAGCCGGAAAAAAAGCAACGGAAATGTTAAAAAACCTCGACCTTACAGAAGTGATTAATAAATTCAAAATGGGAGAAGGAACGGCAGATAAACTAAGACGAACGTTCGCCGGATTATTCGCAATAGTCGATATGGGCGTATCTGTATTTAAATTAGTGGCACTATCTGTAGGCGTGTTATTTAAAAAGTTGACACCAGTAGGCAGTAAGATTCTAGATATAACCGCTAAATTTGGCGACTTCATGGTGTCAGTAAGAGATGGGGCTACTGCGAGCGAAGTGTTCGCCATCGCTCTCGACAAAGTCAAAACGTTTATGACCACTGTCGCAGATGGTATTGGGACAGCGATAGATAAAATTTCAGAATACTTTGGGCAATTCAGTGGTATTGATTTAGGCCCTCTCCGTATATTTTCTGAAGAAGTAGAAACTCAATTCAAACCGTTTACTTTTATAGGCGAAGTTATAAGTACAACTTTCGAAATCATAAAAGACATTCTTACAAAAGCAGCCCCTTACTTCGAAGCCTTTAAAGAATCAGTATCTGGAACATTTGAAAAACTTGGTTTTGAGAACTTTGCTGACGTACTACAATCTCTAGTAGATGGAGGGGCAATGGTCTTATTGATAACCCTTATAAATGGTATAAAAAAAGCATTGGAAGCCTTATTGGATAGTGGAGTAGTTAAAAAAGCCGGTGGATTTGTAGACAGTACAAAGGATATCCTCGACGGAGTAGGCGATGCTTTACAAGCATTTCAGAGTAAACTCAAATCCGAAGCCCTACTTAATATAGCAATAGCTATCGGCGTCCTTGCGGCTGCTTTATGGGTATTAAGCACTATACCTGAGGCGGAATTAATGACAGCGCTACAAGGGATTAGCATATTGTTTGTCGAGATAGGCGTAGTAATGTCAGCAGTTTCCAAGATGAATCCGGGGGCTGGAGCTGTCAAAATGGCGGCAATGTCCTCCCAAATGATGACTATGGCTTTCGCGATTCTAATTTTATCAGCAGCATTAAAGAGCCTAGCTGAATTAGAATGGGACGAAATGATTCGAGGCGTCGCCGGAGTAGCAGCATTATCTCTCATATTGGTAAAAACAGCTGAAGCCCTTGGTAAAGCTTCTGGTAAGATGGTGACTGGAGGAATAGGGCTTATATTTTTTGCTACGGGATTACTGATACTCGTTCAATCGGTTAAAAGTTTAGCAGAGTTGAGTTGGGAAGAACTTACAAAGGGTTTAGCTGGGGTTGGTATCCTCTTATCGGAATTGGTCATGTTTGCAAAATTTATGGGCGATGGCAAGGGTATGATGAAGATCGGATTTGCTTTAATACCGATGGCAACCGGTTTATTAATACTATCACAATCTGTTAAAAGTTTAGCAGGGTTGAGCTGGGAGGAACTGTTAAAGGGTTTAGGTGGAGTAGGAATTCTATTATTAGAATTAGCCATGTTCGCAAAACTTATGGGCGACGGTAAAGGTATCATGAAGGTCGGTTTAGCTATGATTCCGCTAGCTGTCGGTATATTCATACTAGCCCAAGCAGTAAAACAATTGTCTAGTTTAAGTTGGGAAGAAATGCTAAAAGGTTTAACCGGCATTGCTGGAATACTAGCAATATTAGCTGGAGTGAGTAAAATAATATCTCCTGGTAATTTATTAGCTATGGGTGTAGCGTTAGTTGGTGTTGGTGTAGCACTTAATCTAATAGCGGCGTCAATGTTGATAATCGGGTCTATGAGTTGGGAAGACATGCTTAAATCGATGCTTGGTCTTGGAGGAGCGTTATTGATATTAGCAGGAGCGATGACGTTGATGTCTGGGGGTCTAGCTGGAGCGGTTGCGTTAACGGCTATAGCATTAGCGTTAGCGTTATTAGTACCGTCACTAGTTGTCTTAGGTATGATGGACCTTAAGAATATAGGCATGATGTTGTTAGCGTTGGTTGGAGTGTTCGCCGTATTTGCTATAGCGGGTTTAGCACTCGGACCATTAACCCCAGTATTGTTATCTCTTGCAGGAGCTATTACCCTTTTAGGAGTAGGAGTATTAGCTTTGGGTGCAGGACTAACCTTGGCTACAGCCGCTATGGCGGCATTCGTTGCTGGTGGGGCGGCATATTCTATTGTATTTGTAAATTTCATTAAAAAATTAATTAAACTCATACCGTTTGCTATAGAACAATTAGGTAAGGCTTTAGTGATCCTTTTAGATAGTTTAATATTAGCGATGCCACTGATATTTAAAACCCTAGGTTTATTGTTAGACGGAATAATCGATTTATTAATAGAGTATATACCTCCGATCATGGAAGTAATCGGAGTTATTTTGTCCGAAGTATTCGAGTTGTTGTTAGAATATGTTCCGGAATTCGTAGAGCTTATTGTTACGTTATTAATAAACATATTAGATTTGTTAGCTGAACATGTCGACGATGTAGTGGTAGCCGCTTTAAATCTAATTGTTGGTTTTATAGAGGGTCTGATAGAAGGTATACCAATGGTTGTCGAAGCCATAGTAAGACTTCTCGGGGTTCTTATAGAAGAAATAGGAGAATTCATACCAGAACTCATAACAATGGGTTTTGATTTGATGATCAGCTTTATGGACAGTATGGCTGAGAAACTCGACGAAAAGATACCAGAATTGATAGAGTCCGCTAAACTTATGATCGAAGCAGTGGTCGACGGTATAGTATATGCTCTTGAAACTGGTATTCCATGGATTAAGGAACAAATAGGTAAAGTAGCAGAAGCTATGTGGACGGCGTTTAAAGAATTCTTTGGTATAAATTCTCCATCTACGCTGTTTGAGGATGGAGCTGGGGATATTATTCAAGGTTTAATCAATGGCTTACTAAATGGTATAACGTCGGTTGGACAAGCAATAAAAGATGTAGCAGAAAGCGTGTGGTCAAATTTTAAATCGTTCTTTGGTATAAATTCCCCATCTACATTAATGACAGAAGGTGCCGGATTTATAATTCAGGGAATGGTAAATGGTCTAGGAAACGGAATATTGGATGTCGGAACCAAAGCATTAGAAGTTGGCGCTGAAGTATTCTCTAAGATAAAAGACGGAATAGGGGATATATCTGAGGTCGCTGGTAACGTAGTCGATGGGTTATCTACAGGAATTCAAAATGGAGTTAGTAAGATAGGTAATGCGGCTAAAAGTCTAGGATCGTCAATTGTGGGTGGATTAAAAGGGGTTCTTAACATTAATTCACCATCCAAAGTTGCTGAGGATATTGCTGAATTTACTGGCGAAGGTCTTATTATCGGTCTTAATAATATGTCTTTGGCTACTGAAAAAGCAGCAGAAGGTCTTGGAGATTCAGCTATAGACGGGATGTCTAAATCCCTAACCAACATAGGGGATTGTATAGATGAAGACATGGATTTAACTCCAACTATTCGTCCGGTAGTAGACATGAGCGACGTTGATAAAAATATATCAGATACTTTCAGTCAACAAAGGTCTTTAGATGTGTCTTCCACACTATCTAAAGCCTCTTCAACGGCATCAGATGTTAAGTCGAGTACGGACGTAAAGGCGGAGGCAGATGGTTCTATTACTAACGAAGGAGACACTAATAGCGTCGTTATAAACCAGTACAACACGGTAAGATCGAATGACGATGTTGATAAAATCAATTCGGGCTTAACTCGTTTGATAAATAAAAATAGCAGAGCGAAGGGGGTAATCCCACTATGATGGGTTTGGGTTTTAGTTTCAACGGTATTCATACTTCTTCTATGGATTTGGGAGCTAGGTCTGTCAAAAGACCTTTACTCCCTAACGCTAAAGTAAAGAGACTAGAAGTTCTAGGTGCTTCGGGAATGTTTGATTTTCCAGACTCTGAATACGAATCGAGAGAAATTGTAATGAAAGTAACTTTTATGGGAAAAGGAGCATGGCCGACAAATTTTAACGACATGCGAGAAAAAGCAAGACTAATTGCTAACTGGCTCGCTCAAGATGATTTTTGTAGACTAATAATGGATGACGAACCAGATAAGTATTATCTAGCAAAGGTAACGAACGAGTTAGATATGGAAACATTCTACGAAACTGGTATTGTAGAAATACAGTTCGATTGTCAACCATTTGCATTGTCCATCGAAGAAGAAGTATTTACTTATGAGAGTCCTCTTGAATCTGGGTTGCCATGGTTTGTAAATCCAGGGACAAGAGCTATTACTCCCGGTAGTCCTATCGGAAGCAAAAGTATAGTTCGAATCGAGGGCTCATGGACTCAACTTGGATTTAATTCAAATTGGCATGACGGGAAAGAGGGATCTAACATATTCACAAACACTCCTGGTAGTGGAGTATTAGAAATAGATAATATAGAAATGACTATAACGTTAAATGGTGATAATTGGTTTGAAGAATTTTTTAATGGCGAATACGGTGCGATAGACAGATTGTTTAGAATTCTACCAGGTAATAATTATATATTAGTATGGGATAGAGGAACGCAAGAACCTCTAAATGTTACCATATCCTACATCCCATTATGGTATTAAAGAGGAGGTGTTGTTATGATAGCTATTTTAAACTCGGAATTACGAATGCGAGGAATAGTTAACAGAGTTATAGAGGCAAATTACAAAGAAACTTTAGCTGGGGAAAAAGAAATAAATTTTACAGCTATTATTGACGACAAAATATTAGGTTTAGTTAACGATAATACTATATTCGCTTTGAATGACGATTATTTCGATACTTCCTTTTTGTTATATTCTCTAGAAGAAGGTTTATACACAATAGAGGTCGAAGCTGAACACGTATCATATAGGTTGAACAAAGAGTCATATCATGTCGGTAAGTTTGTAGCGGCTGGAACCCCGACGGAAGTATTAAATATGATTCTTGAAGGAACTGAATTTAGTGTTGGTACTGTAGAGTTTTCAGAACCTATGATATTTACACATATACAAAAAACAAGTAGACGCAAGATATTAATAGATTTCGTCAACCAGTTAGGTGGCGACATATTGTTCGACAAATTCAAAGTGAATATACTATCCCACAGGGGGTCTAGTGCTGTTAAATCTGTTTTGCCTGATAGAGATATACAAAAAATAAGTAAAACGGTAGACAAGTATTCGCTAGATGAAAATAGTAATCCTACTATAACTTATATTTGCGAACCGGTTGCAAACCCGAAAAAGACATACGAATTAGGCGATGAGATACTAGTCGCAAATAAATTATTAAACATAACTCAACCGTTTCGAATTATTAGCATGTCGGTAAATCCTTATGATCAATCTACGTTGAAATTAACGTTCGGTAAGCAAGCTAAAGGATTAGATAAATCTATTAGGGACCTTGAATCCGCGACGAGTGAAAAAAGTGGAGTCGGAGCAAAGAGTGCTGGAGAACACGCTGAAATATTTAACGATTACGAACGCAACGTTGCTGGGGGTATATATTCACACGCCAGTGGTCGCAATTCTAAAGCTATCGGCGATCATTCTATAGCTTCTGGACATGACGCTACCGCTACTGGAACAGGTAGTGTGGCTATAGGTAGTGCATACTCGAAGACATGGGAGCCAAACGTTGCGTCTTCCCCTGGACCTTTAGCTAGCGGAGACTATGCTATAGCGTTAGGTGTTAACACCAAATCAGAGGGCCTATCTAGCGTAGCTATTGGGGGCGAGGCCTCGGATAATATAAACAGAGCTACCGTAGCTAGTGGGAGATACTCCGTGGCAATCGGCGGAGTCCAAGCCAAAGCTACTGGAGACTATTCCGTGGCAATCGGCGGGTATAACCCAGTTGCGAGCGGAGATCATTCCATAGCAATAGGTCCCGGTAATCAAGCAATAGGTCTACAATCTGTAGCTATAGGCTACGGTAATAAATGCAGAAACCGCGATTCGTATGCATTGGGTTATGATAACGATAACAATTCATATCAAGGGTTTACTGCTGGGTATAACAACGTTATTGAAGGTGGAAGCACCAACATGGTATTGGGATACAACTGCAAATCGTTAAGCACTGGTGCCATGGCGTGTTTCATGGCTGGGTATAGGAACGAAATTAACAGTGGTGGAGTCGCCAACACTGCATTGGGGTATATGAACGAAATCACAGGTGGTATGTCGTCATTAATTTCGGGATACTACAACAAAATATCACAACAGCATTCAGCAATATTAGGAGGAAACCTATGCGAAATCACCAGTCAATCAAGTGGCATATTAGCTGGATATAAAAATAAAATCACTGGTAGTTCTTCCTATAAATCTATTGTCGGCGGAAGCAAGAATCAAGTAAGCGGAGACGCGAGTTCTATTATTGGTGGATACGATAATGTTAATGAAGGTAATTACTCAACTATATTGAACGGTACAAATAATCATATCGGGACTCAAGAACTATCCGCTATTCATTCTTCCTCTATAATTGGGGGCGAATATAATGACGTTACTAACTCCTATTCGACTGCTATGGGTCGTAACTCGATAGCATCGGGGTACAATCAATTTGTCATGGGTAAATTTAATATACAAGACGACGAAAGTCAATATGCGTTAATAGTTGGTGGAGGAACCTCCGATGAACGTAAAAATATTCTAACTCTAGATTGGGATGGTAATCTCGATATAAGTGGAGATATTACTGGAAGTGTAAATGGTAAATCTCCATACGTTAGCGAAGATGACACCTGGATGGTCTATGACGATGAAACAAAAGAATGGATTGATTCTGGTATAATTGCTAGGGGTACGGACGGTAAGAGTGCTTATGAATCGGCTTTAGATAATGGATTTGAAGGAACCGTCGAAGAATGGTTAGATAGTCTGAAGGGTTCAAACGGCGAAGATGGAAAAACAGCTTATGAGGTAGCAATTCAAAATGGTTTCGTCGGCGATGAAAACGATTGGTTGGAGAGCCTCAAGGGACCCAAAGGAGATATTGGTTCTTCTGGTAAAACAGCTTATGAGGTAGCAGTCCAAAATGGATTTACCGGAACTGAGACCGAATGGTTGGAAAGTCTTAAAGGCCCCAAGGGAGATAAGGGCGACGATGGTGCGGGGACTGTAGTGGTCGATAACCTAACATCTACGTCGACAACATCTGCTTTATCTGCAAATCAAGGTAGATTGCTTGATGTTAATAAAGTAGATAAAGTAACAGGCAAGAGTTTATCAACGAATGATTTAACTAATTTGCTAAAGAGTAATTATGACACAGCTCACGCTAATAGTCATACCCACACAAACAAAACCGTGTTAGATGCCACCACAGCTAGCTACACAACAACGTTGAATGCTAAACTCGCAGGCATTGCTGCAGGTGCCCAAGTAAATCAAAATGCATTCGCTAGGGTTGCAGTCGGTAGTACAACCCTTGTAGCAGACAGCGTATCCGATACATTAAACATTGTTGGTGGGTCTAACGTAACAGTTACTGGTACAGCTAGTAGCGACACTATGACTATTTCTGCAACGGACACTACTTACAGTAATGCGACTACTTTGACAGCAGGGTTGATGTCCGCGACAGATAAGAGTGTAGTAGATGATTGGAATACTAAAAGATCACGGTTTTTAAATGGAACGAGCACAAATGCTGTCCGTTTAAATACTAGCTCTAACAGTGCGAATGGGTCTCATTCTGTTGCCGGTGGGTATGATACCAGGGCATCGGGTAACTACTCTACCGCTTTTGGTTTCGGATGTTCCGCCGCATTATATGGTTTTGCAGTGGGGAATGCATGTAAGGCACAAACCAACACCGGTGCTGTCGCAATGGGTGACCAGAACATCGCCAGCGGTAGGGGGGCGTGTGCTGTAGGTTCATTGACCACAGCCAGCGGTTCCCAATCATTTACAGCGAACAATTACACATCTGCAACAGCGTCATACTCGTCGGCTTTTGGGAATCGAACCACAGCAGGTGTTACTGGCGGCTTCGCAATCGGTAGCTATTCGAATGCTAATGGGCTGTATGCGTTCGCCGCTGGACATCAAACAGAGGCGTGGCAATACCAAACAGTATTAGGCAAATTCAACGCCACAGCCAACGGACAAACAATAACTAGCAGTACATCAGGCAACCCTCTAGTTATTGGAAAAGGCACGTCGACATCGGCACGAGCAAATTGTTTCAGAATTGAAACGAACGGAGCTGTCTATGCTACTGGTAATTTCAATTCAACTGGTGCGGACTATGCAGAATATTTTGAATGGTTAGACGGAAACCCCGAAGACGAGGATAGGCGAGGTTTATTCGTCACCCTCGATGGCGAAAAAGTCTGTATCGCTAACGCTGGTGATGATTATATTTTAGGTGTCATATCAGCAAACGCCAGCGTCATAGGCGATAGTCACGAAGACCAATGGAACGGTATGTACATGTGTGACGTATACGGCTCGCCAATTTTAGAATGGGTTGAGGAACCAGCAGTTATAGACGACGATGGTAATGTAATACAAGAATCATACATGACGCAAACACAAAAATTAAACCCTGATTATGACCACACCAAGTCTTATACACCACGCTCACAGCGTAAAGAATGGGCAGTGGTCGGTCTTATGGGTAAATTGATTGTGCGCGATGATGGTACTTGTCAAGTCAACAGTTACTGCTCTGTCTCTGATGGCGGCATCGCTACGTCGTCCGACACAGGGTACAGGGTACTGTCTAGGATTGATGGAACACACATAAAAATTTTAATGAAATAAGAGGGATAATATATGGAACAATGGATAACTATGTTTGTCACTATAGTATGTTCTGTTATGGCGTCGAGTGGTTTCTGGGTTTTTATACAAAACCGTAAAGGTACTGACGACGCTAAAACCAGAATGTTGATGGGGTTAGGTCACGATCGTATAGTATATTTAGGTATGGAGTATCTTCAAAGAGGAGAAATTACTCAAGATGAGTTTGAAAATCTACACGATCATCTATATAAACCATATATAGAACTAGGCGGTAACGGTACAGCCAAACGCATCGTGCAAGAGGTTGAGCGTTTGCCTATTAGAAAACTACTATAACTTTTGAAAAGAGGGAGGGGTACGTACGAATGAGAATGAGTAATAAAATATACGACACTCTTAAATGGATTGCACAATATCTTCTTCCGGCACTGGCAACTTTATATTTTGCATTAGCCGGCATATGGGGTCTTCCTTATGGCGAGCAAGTAGTCGGAACTATAACAGCCGTAGATACTTTCTTGGGTATAATGTTAGGATTTAGTTCGGCTCGGTATAGCAAAATTCAGACGTCGAAATCAAAATGATAACACATTCAAATAGTCAATAGACATAATATCGAGGTTGTAATAAGTGGTTGGGAGCGGTTAGAAACAATGTATGTAATTTATATATTGTTTCTACGCCATTCCTACATCTTATTTTATTTTTTACGCGAAAAGTACATGGTCTATAATGAAGAGAATGTTAAAACATGTCCGAAGAAAAACCGATTTAGGTGATCTGAAAGGCGATGAGCCAGGGGGGGTGCATTGGGTTCGAGTCCCAATAACGTTCTCTTTCTTTTTTACGCGAAAATTACAACGCGTATTATGAAGAGACAGTTAGCTCAGTGGTAGAGCATCAGACATTCCCGTCTGAGAACGTAGGTTCGAATCCTACACTGTTTCTTTTATTTTTATGAAAAACGGAATATTTTTGAAAGGAGAATGACGTATGAACATTGTTATAGCATTCGTACTAGGTGTATTGGTCGGTCGTGTTTTTACAATCATCATAGCTCGAATTAATTCAGTAGGTTCACTCCGAGTGGATACATCGGATCCGGACGACAATCCTTATCTATTTTTGGAGTTGTCGAAAGATACGAATTATGTATTCCGAAAGAAATATATAACCCTGAAAGTTAACACTAAAGATTTCGTTCCGCGTAAATAACACTTCCTTTTATGGAACTAAAGATTTTATTGAAAGGAGAAATTAAAATGGATAAAAACATCAAAAAAATGTTAGACGAAGAGATTAGGGAGGAAATTATAGACTTATCTAATCTTCAGCCAGGAAGTGAAGAGAAATCAGCGGCAATCGACGATCTGGTAAAACTTCACAAACTGAGAATCGAGGAAGCTAAAGTCGAATTGGAAAAAGGTCCAATAACGGAACAAAGTAAAGAACGATATCTTAGATTGGGGTTGGAAGCAGCAGGCATCATATTGCCGATGATATTCTATGCAACCTGGATGAAGAGAGGGTTTAGGTTCGAGGAGACCGGAACCTATACGTCGTCAACATTTAGGAATTTATTTAACCGTTTTAAACCGACTAATAAATAATTATTAAAACGAGGGGCGTGTATATTACACGAACTCTTCGTTTTTCTAATTGATTTATATTTTTAAATATGCTATAATTAATAAAAATAAAACATTGGAGGTATATTGAGTATGAAAAAGGCAGTTATTTTGTGTTTGGTAGGTATTATTTGTTTATTTGGCGGGTGTAACGAAAACAACAATAAGAGTTCGAAAATTGCTGATTTTAGCGGAACGTGGAAACAAGTAAACGGTGGGTCTAAAGATTCTTATCAAGAAGCTACGATATCTGGAGATACTATTGAGATATTCTGGATGTCAGACAATTATATTACGAGGTTTCGGCGTTGGGTATAACGTCGACTATAAAACTGGAAAAGTAAACACTGAATTAATATTTTAAACCTATAAAGGAGTGTGTCATTTTATGAATAAAATCGTTAAGGGATGTATTATTGGCGTTTTGTCTTTCGGAGCATTAGAATTTGCAGGTCAATTTGGAAAAGGTTATATGTTAGGTTATTTAGCTAAAAACAACTTGTCGGCGGATGAAGCTATCAAGATACTGTCATCCTACAAAAATCCTACTGCATGGCTTATTAGCGATGTTGCCAAATTTATAAAAAAGAAAGAGTCCTAACAAGGGTTCTTTCTTTTTACCGCGAAATTTACAAGTACTATTATGGAGAAGCAGTAAGTTGTTAGATTTTAACCAAGTAACAATAAAGTTGAGACGGAACGGAAGACCGATTTAAAGGCAACGCTTACTGTTTCTCTAAATATTGAGTCATAAAGGCTCTTTTATTTTTTATATTTGAAAGGAGTAAAAAGGTATGAGTAAACCATATTATGAATTAAAGTGTAGCGTTGAGCAAGTGTACGTCGATGATGAATTTCAGAAAAGTAGAGGATCTGCTATTTGGGATTTATGTGACGCGATTAAAAATGTAGATCCGACTATAAAAGAATTTTTGCACATCACATCCTTTCGAGTACACAAAGATTTCCGAAATCTAGGTCTTGGTCATGATTGGTTAAAAACTTTTTGTGACGCTCACGACGACAAAGTAATATTTATTTTATCTGGAGCACACAAGGACGAGTACGAATCGGAACCAAGCGTAGACGAATATGAGAGTATTCTAAGTCGGTTGGATCGATTTTATAAACGAGTTGGGTTCGTGAATGTTAATCAAGATATCGGTTGTTATCAGTATAAGGAGTCTTTTATTTATCGGAATAAAACTAGCCAAAAACTATTAAATAGTTTATTTGAAAGGAGTAAAAAGGTATGAGTAAACTGTCTAAACTAAAGTCTCAGATTTGCAAACCTAAATCTTATTCTAAACAATCAACCGTCCTATCTTGTATAGGTGCGGTTGGTGTTATAACAACAGTAGTAATGGCGGTTAAAGCAACGCCAAAAGCTTTATTACTTATCGACGAGGAGAAACGTTGTCGTTCTAAGGAACATTTCGATGAGGATTTGAACGAATGGGTTGGTTCTCCCATATCCAAAGGAGAGCTAATTGGACTTGTTTGGAAATGTTATATTCCAGCCACTTTAGTAGGTTTATCCACGATCGCTTGTATATTTGGAGCAGCGACACTCAACAAACGCAACCAAGCTTCTTTGGTGAGTGCTTATGCGTTGTTGAACCAGTCTTACCAACAGTATAGAAATGCTGCAAAAACCGTCTACGGAGAGGACGCGGATGAAAAAATAAAGATAGAAACTGCTAAAAACGTATATGTTTCAGCAGGAGGATGTCATATTTACGATCCGGAATCAGAGTCTGAAGAAATTCTGTTTTATGACACTTTTTGTCAAAGGTATTTTACATCTACTATGTCTTCGGTCATAAACGCTCAATACCATATAAACAGGAATTTTGCTTTGCGTGGTTGGTCGGACATAAACGAACTATATAATTTTCTAGGATTAGAGGAACATCGTGGCGGAGATTTAATTGGATGGTCAGCTGACGAAATGATGGAGTCCGGCTTAACACCATGGGTAGAATTTGAAAATCGTCTTGTAGAAATGAATGACGGATTGGAGTGTTACCTAATATCAACACTTTACGAACCAACGGTTTTAAATTCCGATGACTATTAACTTCGCAAAAATTACAACCCCTATTACGAAAGGAGGTAATGACTTATGACCAGTAAATTTATTAAAATCCTCGGAATGGCAGCAACAGTAATCGGAATAGGTGCGACACTTATAAACGATTGGGTTGGCGAAAAGAAGATGGATGAAAAAATTGAGGAAAAGGTAAATGAGGCATTAGCTGAGAGAGAAGAGGAGGAGTCCTAACAAGGGCTCTTTTTCTTTCTGTGGAGGATTATATGAATGAAGTGGCGGTATCGGTAATTCAAGAATATATAGACGAATATCTTTTTGAGCCTGCATCCAATTGGCCGAAGTATTATTTTCAAGAACGGAGTTATTCTAGGTGGGCGGCATATGAAATTAAAAACCGTAATATTACAAAGAATGAGACTCCTGTTGATATTATTAATGATTTTATAAACGAAATGAACCAATTCGAAGAGTTAAATAATAAGTTTATATTCTCGGTCGCTAGAGATGCAGCCAAACAAATTTTATATTTATTCTTATAAAAACAAACCGATAGAAAGGATAAAAAAAATGAATAAAATGATTAAGGGTATGCGAAAAACCATAGACAAATACAGTCCAGAGATATTGACGGGTATCGGTATCGCTGGGATGATTACAACAACCATAATGGCCGTTAGAGTAACACCAAAGGCTCATCGTCTTATTGAAAACGAGAAGTATGAACGCTCGTTAGCGGAAGATAAGGACGAAATTAACCGTAATTTTACGGTTATCGATTATGTTAAAACTGCGTGGATTTGTTATATTCCGGCGACAGTAACAGGTGTTTTATCGGTGGCGTGCCTAATTGGGGCATCGTCAGTAAACGCCCGCCGTAATGCCGCTCTGGCTACGGCTTATAATTTATCCGAATCAGCATTAAAGGTTTACCGAGGAAAGGTAATCGAGACGATCGGCGAGAAGAAAGAACAATCCGTAAAAGACGCCATCGCCAAGGACAGAATTGAACGAGACCCCGTTACTAGTAAAGAAGTCATCATTACCGAAAGAGGCAATACCCTCTGTTATGATGCGATCTCAGGACGGTATTTTAAATCGGATATAGATTGTTTGAAAAAAATTGAGAACGAACTTAACCGCCAAATGCGAGACGAACCGTATGTCTCGCTTAACGAGTTCTATTACGAAATCGGATTAAGTCCGACTAGTATAGGCGATGATCTTGGATGGAATATCGATCACGGATACCTAGAGTTGAGTTTCAGTTCTCATATAACTGACGACGGAAGCCCGTGTCTCGTTATCGATTACGAGATTGTTCCTATGTATGACTACAATAGGTAGTTTACGCGAAAAAAACACGGTCTTTAATGGAAGAACAAATCCAAATTTTATATTTTGAAAGGAGTAAGTATTATGAATGACGAAATGATTGTAAATGAAGAGGTCGTAGAAATGACCGAGGACATCATCGATAATTCTGGAAAAGGATTAAAGACGGCAGGAGGCATAGGTCTAGCTGTACTTGGAGGTATTATTACCTACAGATACATAGTGAGACCGATTGTTGACAAAATCAAATCCAAGAAGGAATTGAAGAATATGTCTGAAGAAGTCGACGACACTATAATGGAAGTCGTTATCGAAGAGCAACATACTGAAGATTAATATGAAACAATGTTCTAATAAGAGAGGGTACTTTTAACAAAGTACTTTCTCTTTTTCTTTTGAAAGGAGAAATATATGAACAAATTTATAAAAGGTGCTTTTATATGTGTTGGTGGCGTAATAGGAGGTTTTATACTTTGCGGTATGACAATACTTAAAATTGATACTGTTCGAGAA